>Ga0073934_10000102_pt1 | contig 248752 bp, 241 predicted proteins | sample LarsenN4metaG_FD_76834 | JGI IMG/M metagenome (GOLD analysis project Ga0073934, IMG submission 76834) | Hot spring sediment bacterial and archeal communities from British Columbia, Canada, to study Microbial Dark Matter (Phase II) - Larsen... ... | reverse complement strand
TGAACCGGAACCAGTCCACGTCGGTGGGGGTCTGCAGCGCCAGGCCGCTGATGCGGTTGAGCGTCTGAATGTCCGGGATGAAGAAGGGTGTGTCCGAAGGCTCCTGCGGCCAATGCGGCTTTCGCGGTATCCGCGTCGAGATCGTTGTCCAATGCGCTCTTACCGAGTGACGCCGTGTCCAAGGCGTTGTTTTGATTGACGGCATAGAAGTCATCGACGGCGATAGGTGGATCGTTCCCAAGCTCGGCATTGGGTACATTCACCTGTGTCGTTGCGGTCGTGAAATTATTGATCGACAGTTCCGGCGCAGATGGCACGTCTCCAGTCACGGTCGCCGCATTGGAAACGGAGCCCGCCACCGTCGGCGTAACCACAATGTTAACTGTGGCATCGGCGCCGTTTAGTAAAGTACCGAGGTTACAGATCACCGTACCGCCCGAATGGGTGCAGGCGCCTTGTGAAGCTGAAGCCGAAACGAAAGCAACTTGCGACGGCAAGACATCGGTCACGACCGCGCTTGCCGCAGTACCAGGTCCCAGATTAGTGACCGTAATCTCGTAGGCCAGATTGGACCCGATGGCAACCGGATCAGGCAAGTCGGTCATATTAATTCGCAAATCGGCCACCAGAACGGCTGTCACGCTCGTGGTAACGCCCGAACTGTTATTGGCCGTGTTGGAATCATTTTCGTTCGCAATCACCGATACGCTGTTGGTCTTTGATCCGGCCGTGAATGGGTGCACGACGATATTGAGGGTCGCGCTAGCCCCACTTCCGACAGTACCCAGCGTGCACGAAACCGTGCCTCCGATCGGAACACAGCTTCCCTGACTCGGCGTTGCTGAAACGAGCAGCACTCCTGTTGGTAAGATATCGGTCAGCGTCACCCCGGTCGCGGTGGAGGGACCGTTGTTTGTCATAGTGACTGAATACGTGATGGTTCCGGCACCTGACACGCCGGCGGCTGGCGTGGCGACCTGCGTAACGACGAGATCAGCAACCGGGCCGCCCGCCGCGTTCACGCGCACCGTGACAGTCGTAATATTGCCAAACGCCTGCCCGTCGGTGGCACGGTAAGTGAACGTCGCATCGCCCGTAAAACCCTCCGCCGGCGAAAAAGTAAACCCGCCGCCCGGGCTTAAGGTCACGCTTCCTTGCGCCGGGAGCGGTGGACCGACCAAAACCGCGGATATTGGATTCAGATCCAAATCGGTGTCGTTGGCCAACACGCCGGGGCTGCCGACGACGAGTTGCACACCTTCGGTTGTGACATAGAAATCCGGGTTACAGGCGGGCGGAGAGTTACAGATCGGTGTCGAGAAGAGTTCGCCAGAAGCAAGCAATGCGCCGGTGTTGTTAACACCGCCCCAGGCAAGGGTTAAACCATTCGGTAATCCGATGGTTACGAAATTCGTCCGGGGCGTGCTCATGCTGCCCGTGAGCTGCGATGTCCCAGTCGTAAAATCATATAACTCGGCCAAAGCGGTCGCGCTGCTGGTCGTAATCGAGGTGATTCCGCCCGTAATCAGTATTCTGCCGTTATCGAGCCGCGTTGTCCGTTGGTCATCTCGGTTTACGTTCATACTGCCGGCGGGACTGAAAGTGAGAGTCGCGGGATCGAAGATTTCCGCGCTCGCCAGGGGGTTTCCACCGGCGTCAGTTCCGGCAATAAGTAGCACTTTGCCATTCGGCAAAAGCGTAGAGGTATGTCCGTCGCGCGGCACGCTCATGGTAGCGGCAAGCAACGTAAAAGTTCCGGCGCCGGCATTGCCGGCAGGATCAAAAATCTCGGCTGACGCGAGTACGCCGGCGTTTCCAGTGCCGCCCGATACCAGAACTCTCCCGTCAGGAAGACGAGTTGTTCGATGGTTGGTGCGTGCTACTGCCATATTGCCGGTCGCTGTGAACGCATTGGTCGCGGGATCGTAGATCTGCGCCGAACTGAGTATACCGTTCGATGTCGTCAACGCGCCGCCTCTGCCGCCTGACATTAACACTCGACCGTCGTTGAGCGTTATCAGTCGATGAAGGCGACGAAAGGTCGTCATGGTTGGACCAGCCGTAAACGTTCCAGCAACGGGATCGTAAAGTTCCGTTGAGTTCAGAGTATTTGAGGCAGCCGCGCTGCGGCCTCCCGTCACCAAGACCCGGCCGGTCGATAAAAGCTCGTCGCGGTGTTGATGACGAGCGATCGTCAAATCACCGGTTGGCGCGAACGTATTAGACACGTAATCGTATAACTCAGCTGAATTAACGGGATTGCCCGCAGCGTCAGTCCCACCGTGGAACAGTACTTTCCCATTGTCCAGCGACGTCGCCTGGAAACTTTGTCGCGGAGTGGTCATATTGTTGACCGTCGGAGTCCATGTGCCCGGGATTCCCAGCATTTCTGGACAAAATAACTCCGCTACACCGAGCGAGTTGGCTAACAATTTGCCGGTCCACAAAACGGGACCACCCGAGTCGGCGAAGACTCGAGCAACCGCCATATCACCGACTGGAATAAATTGGTTTCCGATGGGGTCATAAAGTTCCGTCGAAGTCAGGAAATCGGTCTGTATATCCCAATGCCCGGAGGGGTTGCTGTTGCCACCGAACGCGAGGACCTCACCGTTTGCCTGCAATACCAAGCCATGCCATTGGCGCGCTTGATTGAGCGGCGCGGCCGGAGCGAATTGTCCGGTTTGCGGGTCATAGATTTCTGTCGAAGACAGAGCCGACGATCCGCCATTGCCTCCGGCAATCAGGACTTTGCCGTTCGGTAAGATAACATCTTTATGACTGCCCCGCGCTTGAGTCATATCTCCCGTGGCGGCAAAATTATTAGCGATCGGGTCGTATACTTCGGCACTCGCGAGTGGTCCGGTGGAGCCGTACCCGCCAGTGATGAGAACCTTGCCCGTGAAGAGCAATCTCGCAGTATGTGTATTGCGCGCCGCGATCATGGGAGTCGGCACTAGCGCAAATGTGTTTGTGGCAGGATCATACAATTCTGCTGAGTTGTGCGGCCCACTGGTACCAAATCCGCCAGTAATTAGAACCTTCCCGTTATCCAGACGCACGGCTGCGTGCTGGGAACGCCCGGCATTCATTGGGTTAGCGGTTGGCGTGAACAGTCCAGTGCCGGGATCATAAACTTCGGCGGTGGATACAGACGCTGACCCGTTCCAACCACCAGCGACCAACACCTTGCCGTTCAACAATCGAGTTACGGTATGCAGCACACGGGCACCAGTCGTTAAACCTCCGGTTGGAGTATGTTGCCCGGTCAGGGGATCGTAGATTTCCGCCGAGCTGAAAAAAGAACAACTGCCGGGGGAACTATTGCACAGCAGGTTAGTGCCAGGCGTGCTCACACCGCCCACCGACAAAATTCGCCCATCCGCTATGGTAGCATTTCGGGCCAGACGGCGATTGGTCCCAGGATTGCCAGTCAAGTTCCAGGTATTAGGAGTCCCGCTCGGACTGGGTGACGCCGGCAATGACGTATTAACTATCCAAGAATAAAAATCGGGGTTGGATTCTGGATTTCCCGCAACGTCCGTACCACGCACTTGAAAAGTGTGGGTACCGCTGGCAAGTCCGGTATATGTAATCGGGCTTGAACAGGGGGTAAAAACCTCGTTGTCGAGGCTGCATTCGAACGTGCTGCCAGTTTCGTTCGAGATAAATGTAAAGGTAGCGCTGCTACTGTTGCTAACCGCGGCAGGGACACCGGTAATCGATGAGACTGGCGCGGTGGCATCCACGCCGGCCCCGGCAAATTTTGCAACGAAGATGTCATTACCACCAGCCGAAGTTAGAACCGTTTGGTTGCCCTCGCCTTGACCAAAGGTGGCGGAGCCTGAGAAATACCCGGTAATGTAGCCATTGCCTTGGCTATCGAACGAGACTCCGCGCGCCGCGTCATCTCCAGATCCTCCCGATCGCTCCGCCCAGTGTACGGCGCCGTTTGAATCGTACTTCGCAATGAAGACATCGTCGTTGCCGGAGCTGATCAGAGTGGTCTGGTTCGCGTCGCCAAGTCCGAACGTCGCCGAGCCTTGAAAAGTGCCAACGACATACAGGTTGCCGGAACTGTCCAAACCGCTGTTTGTGGCATTGAAGCCGTCGTTTAAGGTACCACCGGCCCGCTTGGCCCACTGTAAGGCGCCGGTCGCATCATACTTGGCAATAAAGACGTCGGTGCCTCCGGCTGAGAGCAATATGGTTTCGTTAGTCTCGCCGGCACCAAACGTGGCGGTGCTAATGAAGAAGCCGACGACATAACTGGTCCCCGACGTGTCTACAGCAATGCTTCGCGATTCGTCACCGCCTGTGCCGCCAGCCCGTTTTACCCATTGTAGCGCTCCGTTCGAACTATACTTGGCGACGAAGATGTCATTGCTTCCGGCGGAAGTCAGGGTTGTCTGATTCACCTCCCCGGAACCGAATGTGGCAGTGCCTGCGAAGAAACCGGTCAGATAGACATTTCCCGATCCGTCAAATCCAATACTTCGGCCCACATCGGCAAGTCCGCCGCCAGAGGATCTAGCCCATTGCAAGAAGCCAGCTGAGTCATACTTCGCGACGAAGATATCGCTAGCCCCGGAGGAGACCAAAGTGGTTTGATTCTCCTCTCCAGGACCAAAAATCGTTGTGCCACTGTATAGTCCAGTGACATAACTATTGCCCGCGCTATCTACAGCGATACCACGGCCCTCGTCTCCTAGTGAGCCACCCGCATTTTTGGCCCATAGCAAAGTGCCGGTCGAATCATATTTTGCGACAAAAACATCCGCAGCAACCGACGTTAAAACTGCCTGATTGCTCTCCCCGGGTCCAAACGTTGCACTGCCGTTAAAGAAACCTGTTACATAGCTATTTCCCGCAATATCCACCGCAATGCTCCGAGCCTGTTCCGGGCCTGTTCCGCCAGCTCGTTTTGCCCACTGCAATGTTCCAGTTGAGTTATATTTGGCAATAAAGACGTCTGAGGAGCCTGCGGATGTCAGGCTAGTTTGGTTGGCTTGCCCCAGTCCAAATGTGACCGTACCGTTAAAAAGACCGGTGATATGAGTGTTCCCCAAGTCGTCCACCGCTATACGATAGCCCTCGTCTCCACCCGTTCCCCCCGCTCGCTTGGCCCAAATCAAATTGCCTTCTTGCGCGTTCGCCGTCCCGGCGATAATTGACACGCTTAGAAAGGTTAGGATCGACAATACGCTCGCTGAAAATCGGCGTAATCTCCTGAGCTGAGCCCCATCCATATTATTTGTCCCACTAAGATTCATGGATTGCGCCATTCTACGGATCCGGGTGGCCCGGAACGCGAATTCGCCAAATCGTCGGACGCGTCATCGCAAGAAAATTTCGCTATAAAACCCTTTGCACATGTACATTTTTGAAACTTAGCGCATGCAGCAGTCACTTCCTTCTGACAACGTAAATCTCGCTCCAATACGAACGCACGCACAACGAACTTATGGCAAAGTCCGAGAGGCGACTTGTGCAACAACGGCCTGCCGCCGCTGCTACCGGTCCGGAACGCAACCCCCTGCAGAGGCCTCGCTGTGTGTTGCGATCATTGCCAAAACGCACCTAACCGCGCCAACCGAGAACTGTAAAATTTCTGTAAAATTTAGTAATTCAGGTTACGCAAGAGCCTAATTTGGTGTCATTTTTGTCCTGAATTGGCCAGGATTGGTCTGGTGCTATGGCGGCACGATCTTAGGCCTGATGATGCGGGCAAAGCAGGCGGCGGTTTTTGCCAATCTGCAAAAAGCAATCAGCGAAAAAATTATTTCTTCCGCTCCCGAGACTATTGCTGTAGCTGAGCTAAGGACCCTTATTTTTCATCCGATTTATCCGGTGGCGGCCTGATTCCGCTTCCGCCGTTTGCCAGGATTATCAACACTAAATCCTGACTGACAAACAATATTGCCCAAGCGTCATCAACAATCTACTTAGCGATTCAAACGTCCGCGCCATAAACCCGCTTAATAATGTTGCAAGTTGCTACATCGTCAGGAAATAAATCACCAATAGAGCCCATACGAAGAGCAGCAGCGCAAAGACGGTAATCCACCCCATTGGCCTTATTTGAGACTTTGTCTGATTGAGAATTGCTGCGGTAAACTGTTGAGGCCGCATTCCGGGTAATTGGCGAGTTAACGCACATTTGACAGTAACCCGGAAGATGTGACAAGAAGAGAGCTGTAAAATTGCTGTAAAAATCGAGTCTCTTTGGGTAAATGAACGGCGACTCCCAGTTTTTCTTCTCTCCCTTCACGCTCGATTGTGCCAACCGGTCACTTTTCCGGGCTGGTGAAAAGGTTTTCTTACGTTCCAAGTCATTTTCAGTGCTTGATTACCTAGTCGAGCACCCCCATCGATTGGTAACCAAAGAAGAACTCAAACAAGCGGCTTGGCCGAGGGCGAAAGTGGTCGATGCGGCCCTTAGAGTAAGCATCCAGGAAATTCGCCGAGCCTTAGGCGATCGCGCTGAGCACCCGCAGTTTATCGAAACGATAGGCAAAAGCGGCTATCGCTTTGTTGCCCCAGTCAGTCTCAGGGTCGCCCATAAGCAGGGCAGCGAGTTGACAAACTTTTTTGTCGGCCGCAGAGCCGAATTGCAGCAGTTGAGAGAACATTTAAAGTTGGTAGAGAACGGTCGGCGCCAGTTGGTGTTTATCACGGGTGAGCCGGGAATCGGCAAGACCACCCTGATTGATGTTTTCGCCAACAGTCTTGATCAAACGGATAACGTGATCGTCGCTCGTGGACAATCGATTGAGCAGTACGGCACGGCGGAAGCCTACCTGCCGGTGCTCGATATTCTGGAGCAGCTCTGTCGGCGAGCCAACGGCGAGCTTACTATAGCCATGTTGCGAGACCTTGCGCCGAGTTGGCTGCTCAATCTGGCGGCGTTTACTTCATCAGAGGAGCGAGAGCGCTTATCGCGTCGGTGCCTGGGTATGTCCGCCGAACGCAGGCTACATGAGATCACTACGTTTTTTGAATTAATGGCAAAGAACTGCACGCTCGTGTTGATTCTCGAAGATCTTCATTGGGTCGATCCTTCGACGATTGCCTTGATCTCGTTTCTGGCGCGCCGGCGCCAAGCGGCGCGTTTGCTTGTGATCGGCACTTATCGGTCCGGAGAAGTGGAGCGGTTCAATTCGCCTCTAAAGGCGATCGCTAGCGATCTGACGCTGCACCATCTGTCCGCTCAGTTACCGCTAAAACTGCTGAGCCAGAGCGCAGTCGAAGAATATTTGATAAGCCGTTTTGCTCAGCCGGCTGTTTCACGATCTTTGGCCTCAACCGTGTACTCGCGTTCGGAAGGCAATCCCCTGTTCATGGTTAATGTGACCGACTGTCTGGTCAGTCATCAGGCCATCGTGCAAGACAAAGAAACGGTTAAGCTGGCAGACAATGACATTCAAGAGCCGGTCCCAACCAGCCTTCGCGATTTGATCAACCGGCAATTTGAAGCGCTGCCTCCTGAAGACCAGGAGCTAGTAGAGACAGCTAGTGTAATCGGCATGACCTTTCCGGTTTTGTTGCTGGCGCGCTTATTGGACCGAGAGCGCGAGGGGGTGGAGCGGCGCTGTCGGGAGTTATCGGAGCGCGAGCAGTTCTTGCAGTACAGGGGCTCGCGCAAGAGGCCGAGCGGCAATACCAGCTCGCTCTATGGTTTCACTCATGCGCTCTACCACAGTGTCATCTACGAGCGGGCCGGCGAGTCAAAACGGCGCCGTTTGCACCAGGCGATCGGCAACGTGTTGGAAAGGGTGTTTCAAGAGGCCACCGAGCAAGTGGCGGCTGAATTGGCGCTGCACTTCGAGCGCGCCGGTGATTACCAACAGGCGATTAAGTACCTCACCCGAGCCGCCCAGAAAGCCATCCAACAGGCCGCTTATCAAGAAGCGATCCAATCGGCGACTAAAGGTCTGGAATTCTTAAAATGGCATTGCGGAAATCGTCAGCAAAAGCAACAGGAGTTGGAACTACTGCTTGCGCTGGGGCCCGCTGTTGCAAGCACAAAGGGTTATGCTGCGGCGGAGGTTGGAGACATTTACAATCGGGCTGACTTACTGTCCCAAGAGTTAGCGGATGAGTCTCTTCGCGTGCTGGCGAATTATGGTAATTATCGATTTCACCTAATGACCGGCCAACTTCGCCGTGCGCTAAATATCGGCAAACAGATGATCGTCTCAGCGCGATGCACTGGGGATAGTAATTCTTTAGCGGATGCCTATACGTTAGCCGGCGTTTCGCTGCTTCACCTAGGAGAATTTTCAGCCGCTCAAGAGCAGTTTGATCACGCGATCACCGCGTATGGCATACGGAACGAAACTTTCGTGCCCGTAAAGCACCCGGATGTCCTCGCATATTCGCTAACCTACAGCGCCATAAACTGGTGGATCACGGGTTATCCGGCGGTTGCTGCGGAAAAAGAGGCACAAGCGCTGTTACTCACGAGAGAGCTTCCGCACCCTTTTAGCACGGTCATTACTCTGATCATGCTTGCCACCTATCATCAGTGCCGGCGTGAGCCGACGCGTACGCTCGAGTTGTGTGAAATTGGAATCCAGCACGCAGCCAAGCACGGTTTTTCGAGCTGGCTAACGACCGGAATGATTTTAAAAGGCTGGGCGCTTACCAACCTGGGACAGCAAAGTGAAGGTATAGCCCTGCTGAGAGAAAATCTCAAAACTTGGCGCAAGATCGGTTGCAAGACCGAGACGGCGCGTTTCATGTTTCTGCTCGCTCACGCCTACCTGCTCGCCAACCGTGCTAAAGCGGGACTGCTCGTCGTCGAGGAAGCGCTGTCTTTGGTGGCCGAAACGGGAAACCGTTATTATGAAAGTGAATTAACGAGACTACGCGGCGAACTCCTCTTGCAGGAGAAATCCAATCTACACAAACGAACCGCCTTCGCCGACGCGGAATTTTGCCTTGTGAGCGCAATCGAAATAGCTCGTAAACAAAAAGCGAAGTCGTTCGAAGTTCGGGCAACGACGAGTCTGGCCCGGCTATGGTATGAAAGAGGCAACAAGAAGAAAGCAAGAGAATTGCTCGCGACGAGCTACGAGCATTTTACCCAAGCTTTCGATACGCCGGCTTTGAAAGACGCAAGAGAATTGCTGGACGCTGCAGAATAGCCGAACGCAAGATGGGGGTCAGGCGTGAGTATTGACTATTTGCCCAACATTCGTGTGATTTTCTTCTCGGTCCGGTCGTCTCGATGCGCCTCATACCAAGCATAAAGCCGGCTGATCATCGACGCATCGCGGTGCAGCCGCCGGCTCAATTCCCTAGCCGTCAGGCCGCACCATTGTCGTGCCAAGTAAACCAGCTGCGCTCTAGTGGCCACCCACTGTCGCTGCCGTCCGACACGCAGTAACATCTGCGCCTCGATATCGTGCGCCTCGGAAATCGTGTCGAGCAGCCGGGCAAATCCCACTTTCTCTCCCCGAATCTGAATCTCCTGGGCTTCGCTGCGCTCGGCCACTTGGCTCAAAAATCGCTCCTCTCCCAAAAACCGCTGGTCGATGGTCTCATAATACCTTTCTTCATGTCCCTGGTTGAGCCCCTCTTGCATAAATTTCTCGTATGCTCGTCGGGCAGCTCCCGGCGTTAAACTGAATTGCCGAAGCACTTCTTCGGCATCGACTTTCACGGCGCGCGGCTGCCCAAGATACGAACCGTGGCTGCTCCAGCGGTAGCGCCATGGATCATCGGGAACTTTCAATCTTGCGGGATTGAGATGGATGTAGCGCACCAGTTCGAGCAGGTAGGCGTCGCGGTCACAAAGAATCGCTTTGTAACGGCCCTGGAACAGGTGACCGATCTTGCGGTGGCGGCGGTTGTAGCTTTGGGTGTAGCTGCCCTGAATCCCATGCATTATCTTCGATAGGCCAACGCTTTTGGTTTCCACGAGCAGATGGACGTGGTTGGCCATCAAGACATAAGCGTAGAGTCGAAAACCGTACCGCTGGCGATAGTGCTCGAGCCGCTGAAGATATATCTGGCGGTCTTGGTCGTCCTGGAAGGTTCTCTGACGCTGATTACCGCGCACAATCACATGGTAAAACGCCCCGTCAAATTCGACTCGCGGCTTCCGCGCCATGCCACAACACTATCAATTGGAAAAGGTAAATGTCAAATAACTCAATACTCATGCCTGACCCCTAGCGACTAGCGCCCGGATCGCTATAAACCCATTGACCGCAACCCTTCCTGCCACGGCAAAACTTCCACGTTAGCTATTTTCCGGCGCTCGCTGCCAAGATAGAGAACGATGGCGCGGTGGGGTCTGGCGTAATAATCGGCGAAGCTGGTGAAGCCGCGAAGATCCCTGGGACCGATGTTGCGCGAGGCTTTCGCTTCTACGGCGATCATTTCCCGATTCGCCTTGACGATGAAATCCACTTCGGCGCCGTGCTCGGTGCGGTAGGCGTAGAGGTTGATCGTCTGATCAAGGGCTGCGGCGCTCGAAAGGATTTGGCTGCAGATCAAATGCTCAAAGAGGTTGCCCATGCGGTCTGCTGACAGGTTAAAATTGCCCAGCAAACCATTCAACACACCGGGGTCAAAAAAATAGTATCGCGGGTGTTGCACCAGGCGCCGGCGCGCGCTTTTGGCAAAGGGTGCAAGGCGGTGGACGATCAAGCAGTCTTCGAGCACCTCGAAGTAACGCACGGCAGTCTGGCGCGCGATCTGGGCATCGGCTGCCAACTTACTCAAGTCCAAAAACTGTCCGGCATACTCGGCGCAGATCGTTAAGAAGCGGGCAAATCCCTCGAGGTTGCGCGTCAGTGCTTCGGCTTGGACCTCTTCTTTAAGGTATGTTGCGGCATAAGAGGAGAGCGTTTTCTCTTTTGTTTTCAGATCCGGTTCGAACAAAATGCCGGGCAGGGTGCCGTGAGCCAGCGCTTTATGGGTATCGAGCCGATAATCCATTTCGCGGCTGACCACCGGCCCGAGGTGATAGGTAAAAATCCTGCCTGGCAATAGATTGGCCTGCCCCCGGCGCAGCTTGCGCGCGCTGGAGCCGGTGAGAAAGAATTTGTAGCGGCGTGGCGACGAATCGAGCAGTGCCTGAACGGTGTTGAGCAGGCTCGGCAGGCGCTGCACTTCGTCAAGGAAGATGGTTTGCAACTTACCGGTCGCGGGCAACGCGTTTAGGCGCTCTTCGAGCTCGCGCGGGTTACGGGCGAATTCGAGATAGGTGGGCTCGTGAGCAAGGTTGATTGAAAGATCCGGATCGAGCGAGGAAACCAGGGTTGATTTGCCGGTCTGACGAGGGCCGAGCAGAAGAAAGCTCTTCTTACTATCGCGCAGAATAGGAGTTAGCGCTCGGGTTATCATGCGGTTAAAATACCGCGTAATTTAACCGCAAGTCAACAACACACACGTCAGCGGAATGGGAGGCGGCGTAGCATAAGGTCTTTTTCTACTCGTCCACGAACAAGCTGTTGGACCCACACACAGCACAGCCCGGGGGATCGTTGGATCGCACCCGGGCTGTGCTCGAGCTACTAATGTGAATTTAAAGTTATGCGGCGGCGACTTGCTGCTGTTGCTGCTGGCGCTCGCGGCGGCGGGCGCGGCGGCCTTTCTTTTCGCCGCCCGGGGTCGCGGCGGCGCGTTCGTTGCCGACCAGCTCGATCAACGCCATCGGGGCGGCGTCGCCGCGGCGCAAGCCGAGCTTGATGATGCGCGTGTAGCCGCCCGGGCGGTCCTTGAAGCGCGGCCCGATGGCATCGAAAAGCTTTTTCACCACGGTTTTGTCCTGGACGATCGCCGCCGCCTGGCGCCGCGCGTGGAGATCGCCCCGCTTGCCGAGCGTGATCACGCGCTCGGCCCAGCGGCGCAGCTCCTTCGCTTTGGGATGGGTCGTCTGGATCTTCTCTTCGCGCAACAATGCGGTGATGAGGTTGCGCAAGAGCGCCCAGCGATGGCTCGAATTCCGGCTCAGTTGCCGTCCCGATTTCAGGTGGCGCATGGTCTAGACCTGTTCCTTCTCGGCGGCGCGTTTGCGCGCTTCGATCTCTTCCCGGCTCGGGAAATGATCCACTTTCATGCCCAACTCGAGGCCCATTTCCCGGAGAATCTCTTTGATTTCGTTGAGCGATTTATGGCCGAAATTTTTCGTCTGCAGCATCTCCTGCTCGCTCTTCTGCACCAGCTCGCCGATATATTTGATATCGGCATTTTGCAGGCAATTCTGCGAGCGCACTGAAAATTCCAGCTCGTCGACGCTGCGGAAGAGATTGTCATTGAGCGGGATCGCCGGTCCGTGCTCGTTCTTCTCCGGGCGCGGCTCTTCCTGAAAGTTGACGTAGATGCTGACTTGGTCCTGGAGGATTTTCGCGGCATAAGCCATCGCATCGTCCGGCTTGACGCTGCCGTCGGTGTGGACCTCAAAAACCAACCGGTCGTAATCGGTGCGCTGGCCGACGCGCGCGTTGGTGACGGTAAAGTTGACCTTCTGAATCGGCGAGAACACCGCGTCGATGAAGATCGTATCCACCGGCGCGCCTTCTTCCTTGTTCCGTTCTGCGGGCACATAGCCGCGTCCCAGCTTGACGAGCATTTCCATTTCGAGCCTGGCGTCGCGCGACAGGGTTGCGATCTTGTGCTCGGGATTGAGGATCTCGACCGCCGGCGGAGCGATAATATCCTTGGCCGAGACGACGCCCGGGCCCTTGGCCTCGATCTTGAGCGTCTGCTGCTCGGAATCGTTCAGGCGCAGGCGCACTTCCTTGAGATTGAGAATAATATCGGCGACGTCTTCGGTCACGCCCGGCACGGTCGAGAATTCGTGCAGGATGTTCTTGATTCGCACCGCGACGATCGATGCGCCCATCAGCGACGACAGCAAAATACGGCGCAGCGAATTGCCGAGGGTCTGCCCGAAACCGCGCTCGAACGGCTCGGCGGAAAACCGGCCATAGGTCGAGGTCAGGGTTTTCTCTTCCACCTCCAGCTTCTTCGGTTTGATCAGTTCGGTCCAATGTTTGTACACAGTCGACATAGCGTCTCCCCAGTTTACGGCTCACTTCGAATATAATTCGACGATGAGTTTTTCATTGATCGGCATGGTGATATCGCTGCGCGCGGGCAAGACCTTGATCCGGCCGCTGTAGGCGTCGCGGTCGACGTCGGCCCAATCCGGCACGCCGCGGCGCTGCGCGCCTTCCATCGCCGAAACGACCCGATTGATTTGTCGGCTCGACTCTTTCACCGATACGACATCGCCCGCCCGTACCGTGAAGGACGGAATATTCACTCTTCGACCGTTGACCAAAATATGGCCATGGCGGACCAGCAAGCGCGCTTCGGCGCGCGAACTGGCAAAACCCAGCCGATAAACGACGTTGTCCAAACGTCTTTCCAGCAGGATCAACAAGGTTTCGCCGGTGATGCCCCTGGTGCGCGCCGCCTCGGTAAAGGTGCGGCGGAACTGGCTTTCCAGCAAGCCGTAAATGCGCTTGACCTTTTGCTTCTCGCGCAGCTGCAGGCTGTATTCGGAGAACTTGGGCCGACCCTGGCCATGCTGGCCGGGTGGATAGTTGCGCCGCTCGATGGCGCACTTGTCCGTATAGCAGCGCTCTCCCTTGAGAAAAAGCTTCAAATTCTCGCGCCTGCAAAGCCGGCACACCGACTCTGTATTTCTAGCCAACCTGATTTCCTCCTCTGATAATCACACCCGCCGGCGCTTGGGCGGACGGCAGCCGTTATGCGGGATCGGCGTCACATCTTTGATCAAGCTGATGTTGATGCCGGCGGACTGGAGGGCGCGCAGCGCCGATTCGCGCCCCGCTCCCGGCCCCCGGACAAATATCTGCACGGTCCTCAAACCGTGATCCATCGCCTTGCGCGCCGCGCTATCGGCCGCTTGCTGCGCGGCAAAAGGCGTGCCCTTGCGCGAACCCTTGAAGCCCATCGCGCCGGCGCTCGACCACGAGATCACATTGCCCTGATAATCGCTGATGGTCACGATGGTGTTGTTAAAGGTGGAGTGAATATGCACCACTCCTTCGGCGATGTTCTTGCGGCCGCGCTTCTTGCGCGCGGCGCGATCGGTGGTCTTTTGTTCCGTTTGCTGTTTTTCATCAGTGGCGTCAGCCATCATAGTCTCCTAAAGTTTTTCGCGCCAAGCACGGGCGATCTTTGCGCTCTTTGCGCGAGACGCTGTATTCGCGCTTAGCCTTTCGATGGCGCGGGCTTCTTGCCCGCGACGGTTTTGCGCGGCCCTTTGCGCGTCCGCGCATTGGTATGCGTGCGCTGTCCGTGCACCGGCAGATTTCTCCGGTGGCGCAGCCCCCGATACGACCCCATGTCGAGATGCCGTTTGATATTGGCCGTCACCTCGCGGCGCAAATCGCCTTCCACCTTGACTCCTTGGTCGATCACCTGGCGGATTTTAACCACGTCGTCGTCGCTGAGATCATCCGTCTTGACATCAAGCGACACTCCGGCTTGCTTTAAGATCTCGCGCGACGAGTTGCGCCCGATGCCATAAATATAGGTGAGCGCGATTTCCATCCGTTTGGCTCTCGGCAGATCCACTCCTGCGATACGTGCCATAGGTCCTCACTTCGTTCGGAAATTACAATTCAAAATTGCAAATTCAAAATTTACCATCGCACAACTACCCGTCACCGTTCGGAATCTCGGATTCCAAATTGCTCATTTCAAAAAATTAGCCCTGCCGTTGCTTGTGTTTGGTGTTTTCGCACAAGACCCGGACCACGCCCTTGCGCCGAATCACTTTGCACTTGTTGCAAATCTTTTTAACCGAGGCTCTGACCTTCACAACCGCTCCTTTAACGCTCCCGGAAAATGATCCGCCCGCGCGCCAAATCGTACGGCGACAGCTCGATTTTGACTTTGTCGCCGGGCAGGATCTTGATGTAATGCATGCGCATCTTGCCCGAAATATGAGCCAGCACCTTGTGGCCGTTGTCCAACTCGACGCGAAACATCGCGTTGGGCAGCGTTTCCAATACGGTCCCGGTCACCTCAATGGCGTCTTCTTTTGGCATAGGCCGCCCGCTTGGTTTATCGCCCCACTATAATCGACTCAAAATATAGGGACCGTTTTTAGTGATCGCCACCGAATGTTCAAAATGGGCGGCCAAGCTACCATCTTTCGTGACAGCCGTCCACCCGTCGTCTTTGATCTCGACTTCGTAACTGCCGGCGTTGACCATGGGCTCGATCGCCAGCACCATGCCCTCTTTCAGCCGCAGACCGCGGTCGGGCTCGCCGTAATTGGGTACCGGCGGCTCTTCATGAAGCCTTTTGCCGATACCGTGACCGACAAAGGCGCGCACCACCGAGTAACCCGCGCCCTCGGCCACTTTCTGCACCGCCGAGCCTAAGTCGCCGAGCCGCTTGCCGTCGTGCAGTTGCTCGATTCCTTTGTAAAGTGACTCTTCGGTCACCGCCATCAGGCGCTGCGCTTCCGGACTCACTTTGCCGACGCCCACCGTCACCGCCGAGTCGCCGTAAAAGCCCTCATAAATGACGCCATAATCGAGGCCGATGATATCGCCTTCGCGAAGGGCACGGCTGGACGGCACGCCATGGACAATTTCCTCGTTAATCGATGCGCAAAGACAGTGATGATAAACCCGCCCCGCTACGTTGTAGCCCTTGAATGCCGGAATCGCTTTTCGTTTGAGCGTTTGTTCCTCGGCTATGGCGTCCAATTCTAACGTCGTCACCCCCGGCGCCAACCGCCGTTTCAGTTCTTCCAAGACCTCCGCCACGATGATGTTCGCTCGCCTCATGATCTCGATTTCTCGAGGCGACTTGAGCGATATCACTGCGCCAGATCTCCCAACGCATCGATCACGCGATCGCGAATCTGCTCGATCTCGCCGACCCCGTCGATGCTTCGCAATAACCCGCGCGCGCGGTAGTACTCTACCAGCGGGGCGGTTTGTTTCTCGTACACCTGCAAGCGGCGCGCGATCGTTTCCTCTCGGTCGTCGTCGCGCTGATAAAGCTCGCCGCCGCAGCGGTCGCAAACACCCGCCGTTCGGGGCGGACTGAACGTGACATGAGCCAGCGCGCCGCACTGGCGGCAGGTGCGCCGGCCCGCCAGTCTCTCGATAAGGACGCTTTCAGGCACCTGCACCCATAAGACGCGGTTTAGGTTCTGCCCGAGCTGCTTGAGCATGGCATCCAGACTTTCCGCCTGCGGGATCGTCCGCGGAAAACCGTCCAGGAGAAAGCCATGGGCGCAGTCGGATTGCTTCAAGCGCTCGGCGACCAGATCGACAATCACATTATCCGGCACCAGGGCGCCGCTGTTGATGAATCCCGCCGCTTGTTTGCCGAGCGGCGTCTGGTCCGCCATCGCCTTACGCAAAATGTCGCCGGTCGATATCTGCACCGCGCCGAACAGATCCTGCAGCAGCTTCGCCTGAGTTCCTTTTCCCGCCCCCGGCGGACCCAGCAAGACGACGCGCGGTGTGGTCGGCAAAGCTCAATCCCTTCTGCCGCGCAGCCGCCCGCGCTTCATGAATCCCTCGTAGTTTCGCGAGATCAAATGGGTTTCCATCTGCGCCACGGTATCCAACGCGACTCCAACGACGATCAGCAGCGCGGTCCCGCCAAAATAAAAGGGCACGTTGAACTGCGCCACTAGGATTGTCGGCAATAATGAAACGATGCAGAGATAAATGGCGCCGCTCAGGGTAATTCGGGACAACACGCGTTCGATATACTCGGCGGTTTTCTGACCGGGGCGAATTCCCGGTACGTAGCCGCCGGCCTTTTTCATATTCTCCGCCACATCGCTCGGGTTAAACACCACCGCGGTGTAAAAGAAGGCGAAGAAGATAATCAAAATCACGTAAACCAAATCGTGCAGCCAAGTGCCGGGCGCTAAAGCGCCCGAGATCGTCTGCACCCAGGGATGATTGGCGAACTGCGCCAGCGTTGCCGGAAAAATCAAGATCGACGAGGCGAAAATCGGCGGAATCACGTTGGCGGTATTGATTTTGAGCGGCAGGTGCGAAGTCATGCCTTGATACATTCTGCGGCCGACCACGCGCTTGGCGTATTGCACGGGAATGCGCCGCTGGCCGCGTTCGACGAAGATGATCGCGCCCACCACGATCACGCTCAGCACCAAAATAAGCAGCGCGACGAGGGGTCCGAGCTCGCCTTCGCGCATAAACTGCAAGGTCGTCATCACCGCCGAGGGCAAACGAGCGACAATACCCGCGAAGATGATGAGCGAAATGCCGTTGCCGATGCCGCGCTCGGTGATCTGTTCGCCGAGCCACATGATGAAAGCGGTTCCCGAGGTGAGGGTGATCACCGTCATGATGCGGAAGCTCCAGCCCGGATTGAGCACCAGGCTATGCCCTCCCGGCCCCTGCGTTCCTTCCAGGCCGATGCTGATCATGATCCCCTGGACGATCGACAAGAGCACCGTGCCGTAGCGGGTGTATTGCGTGATCTTGCGCCGGCCGATTTCGCCTTCTTTCGACAATCGCTCCAAATACGGAAAGACGACCGTCAACAGCTGTAGAATAATCGACGCGCTGATATACGGCATGATGCCGAGCGAAAAAACCGAGAATTGCTCCAGCGCGCCGCCCGAGAACAGATTGAGAAAGCCAAAAAGCGTGTTCTGCTGCGAATCAAAAAACGCCGCCATCGCCTGGCGGTCGATGCCGGGCGTCGGCACATGGACCCCCAGGCGGTACACCGCCAACATGCCCAACACGAACAAGCCGCGGCGGCGCAGCTCGGGAATCCGCGAAGCATTCTGAAAACCGCTAAGCATGGCGCGCGATCAACTCCGCTGTTCCGCCGGCCGTTTCGATCTTTTCCTTCGCCTTGGCCGAAAATCCATGAGCCCGTACCGTCAACGCCTTGGACAGCGAACCTTCGCCGAGAATTTTGACCAGCCGCTTCTTACCATGGATCAAACCGATTGCGGCAAGGGTTTCCGGAGTCGCCTCGCTCCCCGCAGGGAGCGCTTCTAGTTGCCCGATGTTCACCACCGAGACGTCGACCCGCGATGGATTATGGAATCCGCGTTTGGGCAAACGCCGCTGCAAGGGCATCTGGCCGCCCTCGAATCCGGGCTGGACATTGCCGCCGGAGCGCGCCCCCTGTCCTTTGTGGCCGCGCCCGGAAGTCTTGCCATGGCCGGAGCCGTCACCGCGGCCGACCCGTTTGCGTTTCCTGTTGGCGCCGGGGGCGGGCTTTAATTCATCGAGCTTCATATCGTATGTTTGTTGCAGTCAAATGTCCGATCACCGGATTTCGGCCAGCGGTTTACCGCGCCGCTCGGCGATCTCTTCAGGCGCCCGCAGCTCGCGCAGCGCCTCGATGGTCGCCTTCACCATATTGTGCGGATTGTTGGAGCCGATGCATTTGGTGAGGACGTTCTGAATCCCCGAAGCTTCGACCACAGCGCGCACGCCCCCGCCGGCGATCACTCCGGTGCCGTCCGATGCCGGCTTGAGAATGACATATCCAGCGCCGTACCGGCCCGTTACTTCGAAAGGAATCGTCCCTTCACGCACCGGCACCCGTATCAGGTTTTTCTTCGCTTGCTCCAATCCCTTGCGAATCGCCTCGGGCACCTCGTTGGCCTTGCCCATGCCGTAACCGACCACCGAGTGGTTGTCGCCAACGACGATCAAGGCGCTAAAACTGAAGCGCCGGCCGCCTTTGACCACCTTGGCCACACGCGCGATGTTAACGACCTTCTCTTTTAGCTCCAGCCCCTGGGGATCGATCCTTTCCAATGTTACCTCTCTTTTAAAACTCCAAGCCGCCTTCGCGGGCGCCGTCCGCCACCGCTTTCACTCGCCCATGATAAAGAAATCCGTTGCGATCGAAAATCACCTTGGTGATGTTTTTCGCCTTACACGCCCGAGCCAGCGCCAAACCCACTTGTTTCGCCGTCGCTACTCCCTTGGTCCCCTTGAGCGTTGCGGCGAGATCTTTTGACAGAGTCGATGCCGCGGCCAGCGTCTTGCGCTGATCATCCGAGATCACCTGCGCATAGATATGCTTGTTGCTCCGGAATACGCAGATGCGCGGCCGCGCGTCGGTGCCGAGCACGCGTTTGCGCACCCGCTCCTGGCGCCGCCTTCTGCCGATGTCTGCTCGTTTACTTGCCATCTCCCGTCCCAATAGCTGTGTTTATTTGCCGCCCGCGGAACCAACCGCTTTGCCCGCTTTGCGCTTGATCACTTCTTCGCGATACTTGATGCCCTTGCCCTTGTAAGGCTCGGGCGGCTTGAGGCTGCGGATCTTTGCCGCCATTTCGCCGAGCAACTGGCGATCCGCGCCGCTCAGCGTAATGATCACTTGGCGTTCCACGCTCGCGCTGATGCCGGCCGGCAGGGGAAAAACGACCGGATGGGAGTAGCCCAAAGTCATGTGAATCTCTTGTCCCTTGACTTCGGCGCGATAACCGACGCCGTTGATATCGAGGACGCGGGTAAATCCCTGGCTCACCCCTTGGGCCATGTTGGCGATCAGCTTGCGCGTGAGCCCATGGAGAGCGCGCAGCTTCCGCTGTTCGTTGTCGCGCACGACTTGCACCACGTTGCCCTCGACCTTCACCTGCACCCCCGAGGGGATCGGCGCCTGCAGCTTGCCCTTCGGCCCTTCCACTCTGACGGCGCTCGGGTCGAGGGCAACTTTAACTCCGGCGGGTATCGTTACCGGCAATTTTCCGATCCGTGACACATCACACCTCAATCATTCTCTGATTACCACACCGAGCAAATGAGCTCGCCGCCGACCTTTGCGCGTTGCGCTTCGCGGTCGACGAGAATCCCTTTGGGCGTCGACAAAATATTGATGCCCAAACCTTTGCGCACCGGCGTCACCTCGCTGGCGCCGACATAAACCCGGCGCCCGGGGGTGCTCACACGCTTGAGGCCGCCGATAATGGGCCGGTTTTCGCGGTCGAACTTGAGCTGAATAATCAGCTCTTCACCGGCGCCGATGGCCGCCCTGACCTTCTTCTGATCCTTGAGATAGCCTTCGGCGATCAAGACCTTGACGATGTTTTCCTTCAGCCGAGACCAGGGCACGACCACCTTTTGATGGCGCGCCCGCGACGCGTTACGGATCCGCGTTAACATATCCGCGATTGGATCGGTCATTCCCATATCGGCTCCGTCACCAGCTCGCTTTGATCAATCCGGGAATGTGCCCCTTGCGAGCATGATCGCGCAAGCACAGGCGGCACATGCGGAAGCGCCGGTAAAATGCCCGCGCGCGGCCGCACAGCGGACAGCGGTGATATTCCCGAACTTTGAATTTATTCGGCCTTTCGGCCTTGATTCTCAGACAGGTTTTGGCCAATGGAACTTCCCCTCCGTTAACTCGCGAACGGCATGCCCATCAATCTGAGCAACGCGCGCCCTTCGTCATCGGTTTTCGCGGTGGTGGTAATCGTGATGGTCATGCCGCGGCTCTTTTCCACTTTGTCGGCGTGGATCTCGGGAAAAATGATCTGTTCGCGCAGGCCCAAAGAGTAGTTGCCCCGGCCGTCGAAGGAGCGATCCGAGATCCCCTTGAAGTCGCGTACGCGCGGCAGCGCGACAGTGATCAGCCGATCGAGAAATTCGAACATCGAGTCGCGCCGCAGCGTCACCATGCAGCCGATCGGTACGCCTTCGCGCAATTTGAAATTGGCGATCGCCTTCTTGGCTTTGGTCACCACCGGCTTCTGGCCGGCAATGGCGGTTACCTCGGTGACCACGCTATCGATCGCCTTGGCATTCTGAGTCGCTTCCCCCACGCCTACGTTTAGGGTAATTTTTTCCAGCCGCGGTACCTGCATCGAATTTTTGTAGCCGAACTCCTTCATCATCGCCGGCACCACGTCCTGTTGATATTTGCTTTTCAATCGCGCCATGGCTGTGTCAAGCTCTCATCCTTAATCGAACGCTTCATTGCAGCGGCGGCAGATGCGGATCTTCGAGCCGTCGGACAGTTCCTTGTGGCCGATCCGAACCGGCGCGTTACACTTATCGCACATGATCATGATGTTGGAGGCGTTAATCGGCGCTTCCTTCTCAACGATGCCGCCGGGCTGCTGCGGGCCGCGCGGTTTGCTGTGCCGTTTGACCAGATTGGTTCTCTCGACGATGACGGCGTTCTTTTCCGAAAGCACGCGCAGCACCTTGCCGGTCTTGCCGCGCTCCTTTCCGGCGATCACCATCACGCTGTCGTTTTTGCGAATCTGCACGACTGGCTTATCCCCCACTCTCCAGCTAAAGCACTTCGGGCGCGAGCGAAATGATCTTCATGAATTTTTTTGCCCTGAGTTCGCGGGCGACCGGGCCGAAAATGCGCGTGCCGATGGGCTCCTTCTGGTTATCGATCAGCACCGCCGAATTGTTGTCGAAACGGATATAGGTGCCATCCGGCCGGCCAATTTCCTTCGCCGTGCGCACGACCACGGCCTTGGTGACGTCGCCCTTTTTGACCTTGGCGTTGGGTATCGCCTCTTTCACCGAGACCACGATGATATCGCCGATCGACGCATACTTGCGCTTGCTCCCGCCCAGGACTTTGATGCACTGCACCCGGCGCGCTCCCGAGTTGTCCGCCACATCCAAATTGGTTCGCATCTGAATCATGAAACATCCTCGCCCGCATTCTTTCCGGCGCCGCCTAGGCGTCCAGCGCCGCGGCAGGCGTGGCCAGCCGCGCCTTTTCCAACACCTTGCTCACGCGCCAGCGCTTGTCGCGGCTGAGCGGCCGGCATTCGACGATCAACACCCGGTCGCCGACGCGGCACTGATTGCTCTCGTCATGCGCTTTGACCTTGGTGCGCCGTTTCAGCACTTTCTTGTAGCGCGGGTGCAGCACCATCCGCTCGACGGAAACCACCACCGTCTTCGGCATCCGGTCGCTGACGACCAAACCCGTGCGCTCTTTTCTCAGCCCTCTGCCGTTCATCTTCATGCCTCTCTGCTCGGCTGCCCCTATTTTGGCGCCGCCGTTTTCTCGCGCAGAATTGTTTCTAGCCGGGCCAGGTCGCGCTTGGTCGCCTTGAGCGACATCGGATTTTCCAATCGGCTGGTTGCCTTCTTGAGCTTCAAATGGGCGATCTCCTCGCGCAATGCGTCGCGTTTGTTCCTGAGATCGTCGGCGCTCATATCGCGCAACTCTTTAGTTTCCATGGACCACGCCCCTGCGTTCGACCGTGATCGTCGGTATCGACAACTTGTGTGCCGCCAACCTAAAAGCCTCCCTGGCGAGCGGTCCTTCGACGCCTTCCATTTCGAACAAGATCCGTCCTGGCTGGACCACCGCAACCCACATTTCGGGCGCTCCCTTGCCTTTTCCCATGCGGGTTTCGAGGGGTTTCTTGGTCAGCGGCTTATCGGGAAAAATGCGGATCCAAACCTTGCCGCCTCGTTTGAGATAGCGGGTCAAGGCAACGCGGGCGGCTTCGATTTCGCGCGCGCTCATCCAGCCGCGGCCGATCGCCTTGAGCCCGAAGTCGCCGAACGCCAAGGTCGATCCGCGGTGCGCCGTGCCGCGCCGCCGCCCCTTTTGCAGTTTGCGATATTTTACCTTTTTTGGTTCAAGCATTTTCCGCCCATTGCAGCGTTGCCGCCGTCTGCGCCCGCTCAGCCGCCGAGCATCGCCTTTTGCTGTTCTTCCTCTGCGGTCAACACCTCGCCCCGAAAGATCCAAACCTTCACACCGATGATCCCATAGGTCGTGCGCGCCTCGGCGAAACCGTAGCTGATGTCGGCCCGCAGCGTGTGCAGCGGCACTCGCCCTTCGCGGTACCATTCGGTGCGCGCGATTTCCGAGCCGCCGAGGCGGCCGGCCGACTGGATTTTAACCCCCTGCGCCCCCATGCGCATGGCGCGCGATACGCTTTCCTTCATGGCGCGGCGAAAAGCCACCCGCCGTTCCAACTGCAGCGCCACGTTCTCCGCGGCCAACTGGCCGTCCAAATCGGGGCGCCTGACTTCGTGAATATTGATGTACGTCTCGCGACGGGTCAGTCTGGTGATCTCTTCCTTTAATTTTTCGATCTCCGCGCCCTTCTTCCCGATCACAATGCCGGGACGCGCGGTGTGAATATTGATCTTGGCCTTGTTCGCCGCGCGCTCGATCTCAATGCGCGAAATGCCGGCGTGGTAGAGCCGCTTTTTGAGAAAATTTTTCACCCGAAAATCTTCGTGCAGAAGCTTCGGATAATCGTGCGCGGCGAACCATTTGGAATCCCACGATTCGATGACGCCGAGGCGAAAAACTCGCGGATGTATTTTTTGGCCCATCTTGCTTAACTCCTTTCCTCGGCCTCGTCGACGACGATCGTGATGTGGCTCAACCGCTTGCGGATGCTGGTGGCGCGGCCTTGCGCGCGCGGCATGAACCGCTTCGCCATGCCGGCGCCGTCCACTTTAGCCCGTTTTACGAACAGCCGGTCGACGTCGACGCTCTGGGTGTTTTCCGCATTGGCGACTGCGGTGCGCACGGTTTTGGCGATGATGCCGGCGCAGCGTTTGGGGATAAACTTTAGAATGTTCAAAGCCTCTTCGACCCCTTTACCGCGAATCTGGTCGACCACCAGGCGCACCTTTTGCGGTGACATCGGAATGTATTTCGTCGTCGCGCGTGTTTCCATATCCAAGCCGGTGAAACTCCCTCTCTTCAGCCGCTGCCGGATTAAGCCTTCGCCGGCGGCGCCGCTCTCGGCACGCCGGCACCCGCCGGCGCGCCGGTGGTCTCTTTGGCTTCGGCCTTGCGATCCCCCGAATGGGCGTAGAAGGTTCTTGTCGGCGCAAATTCGCCGAGCTTGTGCCCGACCATGTTTTCGCTCACGAACACGGGAATGAATTTTCGCCCGTTATGCACGCCAATGGTGTGGCCGACCATTTCCGGCGTGATCGTCGAGCGGCGCGACCAGGTGCGAATCACCTGCTTCTGGCGCGTCTCGTTGGCCGCGGCGATCTTTTTACTCAAATGATCGTCGATAAACGGTCCCTTTTTTACCGAACGGGCCATGGTTATCTACCCCTTCTGCGCTGCACGATGTACTGGTCGGTTCGATGATTTTTTCTGGTCTTGTAACCCTTCGTCGGCTTGCCCCACGGCGTCATCGGATGGTTCCCCTTGGAGCGTCCTTCACCACCGCCGTGCGGATGATCGACGGGATTTTTCGCGATGCCGCGCGTGGCGCCGCGAAAGCCGAGCCAGCGCACGCGTCCAGCCTTGCCCCACGCGATGTTCTCCTGATCGGCGTTGCCCACCTGGCCCACCGTGGCGCGGCACTCGGCCAGCACCCGGCGCAGCTCGCCCGAGGGTAGTTTAAGGAGCGCATAGCTACCCTCTTTGGCCATCAGTTGAGCGCCCAAACCCGCGCTCCGCACCAGTTGCCCGCCCCTGCCGATCTTGAGCTCGATATTGTGCAGTACCGTTCCGACCGGAATAAACTTGAGGGGCAGGGAATTGCCGGGCTGAATATCGATGCCCGCGTCCCCGGCGATCACGGTTGCGCCCACCTGTAAGCGCTCCGGCGCCAGGATATAGCGCCTCTCGCCATCGGCATAGCACAACAGCGCAATGCGCGCCGAGCGGTTGGGATCGTACTCGATCGCCTCCACCTTTGCCGGCACACCCAGTTTGTTGCGCTTGAAATCGATCAGCCGATAGAGCCGCTTATGGCCGCCGCCGCGATGATGCGCGGTCACCCGGCCGGTATTGTTGCGGCCACCGCTCTTATTGAGCCGCTCGCGCAGCCCTTTTTCCGGCCGCTCCTTGGTAATCTCATCGAAGCTTAGCCCGGTGCGAAAGCGCATGCCCGCGGACGTCGGCCGGTAAGTTCTAATCGCCATGAATTCTTCTCTCTGTGTGCGCTCTTATGAAAATAGTTTTTTACTTACTTTGGGTCGACAACGAATCGACAAATCCTTTTCATACGCTGTGTTGTACCGACCCGTACATGAATTACTCTGCGATTAATCATTTGACTAAGCGCCGCCAAAAAAATCGATCTTGTCGCCCTCTTTCAGCGTCACGTACGCCTTCTTCCAATCCGAGCGCCGGCCCATGCGGCGGCCGATCCGGCGCATTTTACCGAGATAGCGCGCCATGCGCACCTCGATCACCTTGACTTTAAACAAGCTCTCCACCGCCCGCTTGACTTCGATCTTATTTGCCTCCGGGCGAACTTTGAAGAGAAACTGATTGGCGCTTTCGGCCAATGCGGTGCCCTTTTCTGAAATCAACGGCGCCTGGATCACGTCGCGCGCGCCCTTCATACAGCCAACCTCTCTTCCAGCGATTTAAGAGCGCCCTCCGTCAAAACCACGTGCTCGTGGCGGAGCAAGTCGTACACATTCAAACCGTCCACGCGCAGCACCTTGACGTCGGGCAGATTGCGCGCCGCGCGCTCGATCTTGACGTCCGGCTGAGCGATCACGATCAGCGCGCTGTTGACTTTTAGCTCGGCCAAAGCCTGCGCCATGATTTTGGTCTTGGCCGCTTCCAGCTCCAATTTGTCGACCACGATGATCCTGCCCTCGGCGTGCTTGAGGCTGAGCGCCGAGAGCAGCGCTTCCCGCCGCGCCGAGCGCGGCATGCGGTAGGAATAGTCGCGCGGCGACGGTCCGAACACGGTGCCGCCGCCGACCCAGATCGGTGAGCGAATGCTGCCGGAACGGGCGCGCCCGGTGCCTTTTTGCCGCCACGGCTTTTTGCCGCCGCCGCGAACCAGTCCCTTGGTTTTGCTCGCCGCGCTGCCGGCGCGCCGATTGGCGAGCTGCATGACCACGGCCTGATGCAGCAGATGCGTGCGCGTTTTGGCGCCGAAGATGGCTTGATTGAGCGGTGGCTCGATGACATGAACTTCCATGACAATAACCCTATTTTTTGACCGCGGGGCGTAAAATGACCACGCCGCGTTTGGCTCCCGGCACCGCGCCGCGCACCAGCATCAAATTCTGCTCGGCGCGGATATCAACCACCAGGAGATTCTGCGTCGAGATCTGCTCATTGCCCCAATGGCCCGCCATCTTCTTGCCTTTGCGCACGCGGCCCGGATAGGACCGGTTGCCGATGGAACCGCCGTGGCGAAAGTACTCGTGAGTGCCGTGCGACCCGGGAAACCCCCCGAACGACCAACGCTTGATCACGCCTGAGTAGCCGTGGCCTTTTGAGACACCGGCAACATCGATCAAGTCGCCAACCTTGAAAAGGTCGGTAGCCTTGATTTCCTGACCGATCTGATATTGGGAAACATCGTCGAGGCGAAATTCCTTGAGCACCTGAAAAGCGCCTTTGCCTGCCTTCGCCATGTGCCCCTGAGCCGCTTTGTTGACCCGTTGCGCTTTCTTGCTGCCGAAGCCAACCTGCAGGGCGGTGTAGCCGTCGGTCGCGGCCTCCTTCTTTTGCACCACCACGCACGGTCCGGTCTCAACCACCGTCACAGGGATAACATTCCCTTCGGCGTTGTAGTACTGCATCATGCCAAGTTTTCTGCCGATGAGTCCTGTCATAAGAAACTCAAAATCCCCAGCACTCCACTACTCCAGTACTCCAATCCTCTCATTGCAGCTTGATCTCCACATCCACGCCCGCAGCGATGTCGAGCTTGCCCAACGCGTCGATCGTCTGCTGGGTCGGTTCGAGAATATCGAGCAGCCTCTTGTGCGTTCGGATTTCATACTGATCGCGTGATTTTTTGTCCACGTGGGGGGAGCGATTGACCGTGAAGCGCTCGATGCGGGTCGGCAACGGGATCGGGCCCGCCACTCGACCGCCGGTGCGCCGGACGGTCTCGACAATCTCACCCACCGATTGATCGAGCACGCGGTGGTCATAGGCTTTAAGCCGAATTCTAATTTTCTCGTTCATAGATCGTCATCCGACTTGCCATCGAACTTAGCGATGATTCCTTCAGCAACCGCGGCCGGAACCGGTTCATAATGCGAAAACTGCATGGTGTAAGTCGCTCGACCCTGCGTCATCGAGCGTAGATCGGTCGCGTAACCGAACATTTGCGCCAACGGTACTCGCGCGTCGATCGCCTGCGCTGCCGGCCGGGTATCCAAACCGAGCACTTTGCCGCGCCTTGAGCTCAAGTCGCCGATGACATCCCCCATGAAATCCTCGGGAACTACCACCTCCACCGACATGATCGGCTCGAGCAGAACCGGGTTTGCCTTGCGCGCCGCCTCCTTGAAGGCCATCGAACCGGCGATCTTGAAGGCGATTTCCGACGAATCGACTTCATGATAACTGCCGTCGAACAGGGTCACCTTGACATCGACCATCGGATACCCGGCGAGGACGCCGTTTTCGGTCGCCTCTCGAACCCCTTTTTCGACCGCGGGAATATACTCGCGCGGAATCGATCCGCCTCTGATGGCGTCGACAAACTCGAAGCCCCCGCCCGGCTGGTGCGGCTCTAGCTTGATCCAGACATCGCCGTATTGGCCGCGTCCGCCGGTCTGCCGGATAAACCTGCCTTGCTGTTCCACGCCTTTGCGGATGGTCTCCCGGTAGGCAACCTGCGGCTTTCCGATATTGGCGCCGACGCTAAACTCGCGCAACAACCGATCGACGATAATCTCCAAGTGAAGCTCGCCCATCCCGGAAATGATCGTCTGCCCGGTTTCCTCGTCGGTGCGCACTTTGAACGACGGATCTTCGGTGGCTAATTTCTGCAGCGACAAGCCCAACTTCTCCTGGTCGGCCTTGCTCTTCGGCTCGATGGCGATGGAAATGACCGGCTCGGGAAAATCGATCGATTCGAGCACAATCGGATGGTCCTCTGCGCACAGCGTGTCGCCCGTGGTAGCGGTCTTTAAGCCGACCGCCGCGGCGATGTCGCCGGCGTAAACCTCTTTGATCTCCTCGCGCTTGTTGGCGTGCATCTTGAGCAGGCGCCCGACTCGCTCGCGCTTGCTCTTGGTCGAATTGTAAACACTCGCTCCGGAGTTGAGTGAGCCGGAGTATACCCGGAAAAAGCTCAGCGTACCGACAAACGGATCGGTCATGATCTTGAAAGCCAAGGCGGAAAACGGCGCATCATCCTTGGCCAGACGCAGCTCGATTTTGTCCGTGCCTGGCACCTTGCCGTTGACCGGCGGGATATCGAGGGGCGACGGCAGATAATCGACCACCGCGTCAAGCATCGGTTGCACGCCCTTGTTCCGGAACGCTGTGCCGCATAAGACCGGCACGATTTTCAGGGCCAGGGTCGCGGCGCGAATGCCGCGGCGCAGTTCCGCTTCGGTGATCGCCTGCCCCTCGAGATACTTTTCCATGATCGCTTCATCAGCGTCGGCGGCGGCTTCAAGCAGTTTTTCGCGATAGTGCTCCGCCTGCTCCTTGAGCTCCGCCGGGATTTCTTCCTCGTGGAATTTGGCGCCGAGGCTTTCTTCTTCCCAAACCACCGCCTTCATCGTGACCAGATCGACGATGCCGACGAACTTATCTTCGCTGCCGATGGGCAGCTGCACGATCGCCGGGCGCGCGCCCAGGCGGTCCTCGATCATCTTGACGACGCGAAAAAAGTCCGCCCCCAGACGGTCCATCTTGTTGACGAAGGCCAAGCGCGGCACTCGGTATTTATCGGCTTGGCGCCAGACCGTTTCGCTCTGCGGTTCCACGCCGCCGACCGAACAAAACACCGCCACGGCGCCGTCGAGCACGCGCAGCGAGCGTTCGACCTCGATAGTGAAGTCAACGTGACCGGGAGTATCGATGATGTTGACCCGGTGATCGCGCCAGAAACAGGTGGTGGCGGCAGAAGTGATGGTGATACCGCGCTCCTGCTCCTGCACCATCCAATCCATCGTCGCCGTCCCTTCGTGGACCTCACCGATTTTGTAATTGATCCCGGTGTAGTAGAGAATCCGCTCGGTGGTCGTGGTCTTGCCGGCGTCGATGTGGGCCATGATGCCGATGTTTCGGGTCTTTTCGAGTGCAGCCGTTCTTGCCATTTTCTTAGCGCCGGAAAAAAAGGAGGCGGTTTGACCGCCTCCTCGTCCAGCTAGATTGCGCCGACAGTTACCAACGATAGTGCGCGAAAGCCCGATTGGCTTCGGCCATGCGATGGGTGTCTTCTTTTTTCTTGATCGCCGTGCCCCGATTGTTCGCCGCGTCGATGATTTCCGCCGCGAGCTTTTCTTCCATCGATTTTTCCGCTCGGCCGCGCGCCGCATCGATGAGCCACCGCATGCTGAGCGAAAGCCGGCGCTGCGGTCGGACTTCCACCGGCACCTGATACGTGGCGCCGCCGACCCGGCGCGAGCGCACTTCCACGGTGGGCCGGGTATTTTCGATGGCGCGCTTGAAGACGCCGAGCGAGTCCTCTTTCGTCTTCGCCGAAACGATATCCAACGATTGATAGAAGATCGACTCGGCGACGCTCTTTTTGCCGCGATTCATGATCGTGTTGACGAACTTGGCAACGATCTTGTCGCCGTACTTCGGGTCCGGCAAAATCTCCCGTTTTCTTACTTCACCTTTGCGCGGCATATTGCTACTTTGGCCGTTTCGCGCCGTATTTGGAGCGCCCCTGTCGCCTTTCTTGAACGCCGATCGAATCCAGGGTGCCGCGCACGATATGGTAGCGCACGCCCGGCAGGTCCTTGACGCGGCCGCCGCGAATCAGCACCACCGAATGCTCCTGCAGATTGTGGCCGACCCCCGGAATATAGGAAGTCACCTCGATGCCGTTGGTCAAACGGACGCGCGCGACCTTGCGCAGGGCCGAGTTGGGTTTTTTAGGCGTCGAGGTATAGACGCGCGTGCAGACGCCGCGCTTCTGTGGGCATCCTTGCAAAGCAGGCGCGGTGTTCTTGCGTCGCTGTTTCTCTCGACTTTCGCGCACCAATTGACTGATCGTCGGCATATGGACTCGTTGACAATTTTTAATGGATTCTGGAGAGCGCCTCGCCGGCGCTCCCCTAAGGAAATCCTTTAACTAACAAAAAATACTTCTAATGTCAAAGCTCAAGCTTCCGCCGCCTCGGAAAGCTCTCCACCCGGACCTTCCGGTTCGTCAATCTCGATTTCCGGTCTGGCGTAGGTCGCCACACCCGTTCCGGCGGGAATGAGCCGCCCCATAATGACGTTTTCTTTGAGACCGCGCAGCAAGTCGACCTTGCCATGGATGGCCGCTTCCGTGAGCACCTTGGTGGTCTCCTGGAAGGATGCCGCGGAGATGAAGCTCTCTGTCGACAGCGAAGCCTTCGTGATCCCCAACAGCAACGGCTCAGCAATGGCCGGCTTGCCCCGCTCGGCAATCGACTTCTGGTTCTCTTCCTCGAAGCGCCATTTCTCCACCTGATCGCCGACCAGGAAATCGGTATCGCCGACTTCCTTGATGCGGACACGGCGCAGCATCTGGCGCACGATCACTTCGATATGTTTGTCGTTGATCCGCACCCCTTGCAGTCGGTAAATCTCCTGCACTTCATCGACCAGGTATTTCGCCAGCGCTTTCTCGCCAAGAATATTCAAGATGTCGTGCGGGTTCGAGGAGCCGTCCATCAGAGCCTCCCCCGCGCGAATGCGATCGCCGTCATGAACGCTGATGTGCTTGCCCTTGGGAATCAGGTATTCCCTGGGCTCGCCGACCTCCGGCGTCACCACGACCTTGCGCTTGCCTTTGGTGTCTTTGCCGAAAGAAACAGCGCCGTCGATTTCGCTGATGACCGCAAACTCCTTGGGTTTGCGCGCTTCAAAAAGCTCGGCCACCCGAGGGAGGCCGCCGGTAATATCCTTCGTCTTGGTGGTCTCGCGCGGAATTTTCGCCAAAACGTCACCGGCAAAGACCGTCTGCCCGTCTTGCACGTTGATGTGCGCGCCCACCGGCAACAAGTAGCGCGCCTCCGCCGTCGCCGACAGCCGAGCCGTTTGTCCCTCGAGATTTTTGATCGAGATGCGCGGCCGTTTTTCGACATCTTTGGAATCCGTGATGACCTTCGTCGATAAGCCGGTTCGCTCATCGACTTTCTCTTCCATCGTGACTCCCTCGAGGACGTCGCCGAATTTCACTTCGCCGCCCACTTCGGTGAGAATCGGAATCGTATAAGGATCCCACTCGGCCAACAGCTCACCGGCCTTCACCCGCGCGCCGTCTTTCTTCTTCAGTTTGGCGCCGTACACGACCGGATAGCGTTCGCGCTCGCGCACCCGCCCTTTTTCCCCTTCCGGGTAATCCACGATGGCGACTTCGCCGTTGCGGTTCATCACCACCTGATCGCCGTCTTTGTTAGTGACGGTATTGACGTTGATGAACTTGATAAAACCGTCATTGCGCGATTCCAGCGTGGTCTGCTCAGCGCGCCGGCTCGCCGTGCCGCCGATGTGGAACGTGCGCATGGTGAGCTGGGTTCCCGGTTCGCCGATCGATTGCGCCGCGATGACCCCGACGGCTTCTCCCATGTTGATCATATGGCCCCGGCCGAGATCCCGGCCATAACACATGATGCAAACGCCGCGTCGCGATGCGCACGTCAGGACGGAACGGATCTTGATTCGTTCCAATCCGGCGTCCTCGATGCGCTGGACCAGTTCTTCGCCGATCTCCTCGTTCGCTTTGACGATCACTTCGCCCGTAAAGGGATCCACCACGTCTTCCAGCGCAACCCGGCCGAGCACCCGATCGCCCAGCGGCTCGATGATCTCGCCGCCTTCCATGAGCGGCGTCATCTCGATGCCGTCCATGGTGCCGCAATCATCCTCGGCGATGACCGCATCCTGCGCCACATCGACCAGACGGCGGGTGAGGTAACCGGAATTGGCGGTCTTGAGGGCCGTATCGGCGAGGCCCTTGCGGGCGCCGTGGGTCGAGATGAAGTACTGCAGCACCGTGAGACCTTCGCGGAAATTCGCCGTGATCGGCGTCTCGATGATTTCGCCCGAAGGTTTCGCCATCAGGCCGCGCATACCCGCCAACTGGCGGATCTGCTGGGCGCTGCCGCGCGCCCCCGAATCGGCCATCATGAAAATCGGATTGAAGCTCGGCACCGAAAGCTCCCGGCCCTTGTCGTCGACGACCTTTTCCGAGCCCAGATCGCGCAGCATTTCATCGGCGATCCGGTCGGTGACTTCGGCCCAGATGTCGACCACCTTGTTGTACCGTTCGCCGTCGGTAATTAAACCGTTCTTGTATTGCTCTTCGATTTCGCGCACGTCCTCATGAGCCTTTTTGAGCAACTCCTCCTTGCTCGGCGGAATCAACATGTCCTTGATCGAGATCGAGATGCCTGCCCGGGTGGCGTTGCGGTAGCCGATGTCCTTCAAGCGATCGGCCAAAATGACGGTCGCCTTGTTGCCCGCCAACCGGTAGCTCACCTCGATCAAGTTGGCCAGCTCCTTTTTCTTCATCACCCGGTTCACTTCCTTGAACGGAATGACTTCGGGGACAACGTCGTAGAGCAATACCCGCCCCACCGTGGTTTCGACCCGCTCGCCGCCGATCCTGACCGTTATCGCCGCCTGCAGATCCACTTCGCCCTGATCGTAAGCGATGCGCACTTCGGTGGGATTGCTGAATAGCCGACCGCTGCCTTTGGCGTTGAGTCTTTCCCGCGTCATGTAATAGAGGCCCAAGACGATATCCTGGGTCGGCACGATGATCGGCTTGCCGTTGGCGGGAGAAAGAATATTGTTGGTGGACATCATCAAAGCGCGCGCTTCGACCTGCGCTTCGACCGACAGCGGCACATGGACCGCCATTTGGTCGCCGTCAAAGTCAGCATTGTAAGCGGCGCAGACCAGCGGATGGAGTTGAATCGCCTTGCCTTCGATGAGAATCGGCTCGAAGGCCTGAATGCCGAGACGGTGCAACGTCGGCGCCCGATTGAGCAAAATCGGATGCTCGCGGATCACCTCGTCGAGAATATCCCACACCTCGGGCAGCTCGCGCTCGACCATTTTCTTGGCGCTCTTGATGGTCGTCACATGGCCGCGCTCTTCGAGCTTGTTGTAGATGAAGGGCTTGAACAGCTCGAGAGCCATTTTCTTTGGCAAACCGCATTGGTGCAATCGCAATTCCGGTCCGACCACGATCACTGAACGGCCCGAATAATCGACCCGTTTGCCGAGCAGGTTCTGCCGGAAACGGCCGGTCTTCCCTTTGAGCATGTCGCTCAGCGATTTTAACGGCCGGCGATTCTGGCCGGTAATGGCGCGCCCGCGCCGCCCGTTATCGAACAGCGCATCCACCGCTTCTTGAAGCATGCGCTTCTCGTTGCGGATGATCATGTCCGGCGCGCTCAACTCCATGAGCCGCTTTAACCGGTTGTTGCGGTTGATGACGCGGCGATACAAGTCGTTCAGATCCGAGGTGGCGAAGCGGCCGCCATCGAGCGGCACCAGCGGGCGGAGATCGGGCGGAATGACCGGAATGACTTCCAGCACCATCCATTCCGGCCGGTTGCCAGAGCTCTTGAAAGCGCTCAGCACCTTAAGCCGTTTGGCCATTTTTTTGCGCCGCACCTCGGAATTGGCATCGCGCATCTCCTGATGGAGATCCTCGGAAAGCTTCCCGACATCGATCGCTTTGAGCAGCTTGCGGATCGCTTCGGCGCCCATTTCGGCGACGAACTTGCCGCCGTACTCTTCGACCGCCTTGCGATAACGCGCCTCGGTCAGGAGCTCCTTGTGCTGAAGCGGCGTCTCCCCGGGGTCCACCACGATGTAAGATTCGAAGTAAAGGACTTTCTCGATTTCCTTGAGCGACATATCGAGCAACGCGCCGATGCGGCTCGGCAAGCTTTTGAGGAACCAGATATGGACCACCGGCGTGGCCAGCTCGATATGGCCCATGCGTTCGCGCCGCACTTTCGACTGAATGACCTCGACGCCGCACTTCTCGCAGACCACGCCGCGATGGCGCATGCGTTTGTACTTGCCGCAGTTGCATTCATAATCCTTGGTCGGGCCAAAGATCTTGGCGCAGAATAAACCGTCCCGTTCCGGTTTGAACGTTCGGTAGTTGATGGTTTCAGGCTTTTTGACTTCGCCGTGCGACCAGGAGCGGATCTTGTCCGGCGAAGCGACGGAAACTTTGATCGCGTTGAAACTTAGCGGATTTTTCGGTTTCTCGAATAAGTTGAACAGATCTTCCATTTAAGGATCACCTCCGGTTAGAGCGCTATAGCCTCTCTGGGGTTACCTACTTTTCCTCGACTAAATCGACATCAAGGCACAAACTTTGTAGTTCCTTGACCATGACATTAAACGACTCCGGCAATCCCGGCTCGAGCAGATTATCGCCTTTGACGATCGCCTCATACATCCGCGTCCGGCCTACGACGTCATCCGATTTCACGGTCAGCATTTCTTGCAGCGTATAGGCGGCACCGTAGGCTTCCAGTGCCCAAACTTCCATTTCGCCCAAGCGCTGGCCGCCGAACTGCGCTTTGCCGCCCAGCGGCTGCTGCGTGACCAGCGAATAAGGACCCGTAGAGCGAGCGTGAATTTTATCGTCGACCAGGTGGTGTAATTTCATGATGTACATGACTCCCACCGTCACCTTGCCGTCGAAGGGCTCGCCGGTGCGGCCGTCGTAGAGGGTAACCTGCCCGGTCGCCGGCAAGCCGGCCTTGCGCAACAATTCGAAGATCTCCTCCTCTGCGGCGCCGTCGAACACCGGCGACGCGATGCGCACGCCGTCGCGGTACTTCTCCGCGAGTTTAAGGATATCGGCTTCTTTGGCGCCGTCGATCAATTCGTTCGCTTCGCGCGAGTTGAGATACTCTTTGAGCCGGCGCCGGACGACGTCGCCATCGCCCCGCTGGCTGCGCAATAGCGCATCGATCTGCTGGCCGAGACTGAGCGCGGCCCACCCCAGATGGGCCTCGAGGATTTGGCCCACATTCATGCGCGATGGCACACCGAGGGGATTCAAAACGACATCCACCGGCGTACCGTCTTCCAGGTAGGGCATGTCTTCTTCGGGCAGGATCCGCGAGATCACGCCCTTGTTGCCGTGGCGGCCCGCCATCTTATCGCCGACCTGGAGCTTGCGTTTGATCGCGACGAAGGTCTTGACCATCTTGATCACGCCGGGCGGAAGTTCGTCGCCGCCTTTGAGCTTTTCGATCTTGTCCTCGAAGGCGTGTTTGATCAGATTGACCTGACTTGTGGTGCTTTCAATGATCCGCTGCAGTTCGCTTTCCACCGATTCATTGTCGACTCGGATCTCGCTCCAGTAAGACATCGGCAGCTGATCGATGTCCTCTTCGGTGAGTTCTTGACCTTTGTTGAACAACACCTTGCGGCTGTCGTCGCTGATGCGGCTTGCCAGCCGACGGCCCGCGAGCAATTTCTTGAGCCGCCTGAGCGCGCCTTCTTGCAGAATGCGCACTTCGTCGTGCTGGTCTTTTCTCAGCCGGGTGACTTCCTCATCCTCAATGAACCGGCTGCGCTCGTCCTTGCCCAGCCCTTTGCGCGAGAAAATGCGCACATTGATGACCGTTCCCTCGACGCCGGGCGGGACGCGCAATGACGTATCGCGCACTTCGCCGGCTTTTTCGCCGAAGATCGCCCGCAGCAGTTTTTCTTCGGGGGACAGCTGGGTTTCCCCCTTGGGCGTGATCTTGCCGACCAGGATATCGCCCGGCTTTACTTCGGCGCCGATCCGAATAATGCCGCTCTCATCGAGATCCGTGAGCGCCTCATCGCCGACATTGGGAATATCGCGGGTGATTTCTTCGGGACCGAGCTTGGTGTCGCGCGACACGCACTCAAACTCCTCAATGTGGATCGACGTGAAGATATCCTCCTTGACGACCCGCTCGCTGATCAGGATCGAGTCTTCAAAGTTGTAGCCGCCCCACGGCATCAGGGCGACGACGACGTTGCGGCCGAGCGCCAATTCGCCCATTTCGGTCGATGGCCCGTCGGCGATGACATCGCCGGCCTTTACCTGATCGCCGACCACGACGATCGGCCGCTGGTTGATACAGGTATTCTGATTGGAACGCTGATATTTGACCAGATTGTAGATATCGACCCCGGTATCCCGAGGCCCCGACGGCTTGTCGGCCTTGACCACGATGCGGGTGGAATCGACACTTTCGACCAGTCCGTCGCGCCGCGCGACGACCGTTACACCGGAATCGCGCGCCACGGTTTTTTCCATTCCCGTGCCGACGAAGGGCGCTTCGGTGCGCAGCAGCGGCACCGCTTGCCGCTGCATATTGGATCCCATCAAAGCGCGGTTGGCGTCATCGTTTTCGAGAAACGGAATCAAAGATGCCGCCACACTGACCAGCTGGTTGGGCGAGACATCCATGAAGTTCACTTCCTCGGGCCGGGCCATGACAAATTCGCCGCCCTTGCGGGACGACACAAGGTCGACCGAAAAGTGGCCGCGGTTGTCGATGGGCGCGTTGGCCTGGGCGATCACGTGGTCTTCTTCTTCGAGCGCCGAAAGATAGCGAATCCGGTCGGTGACTCGACCGTTGTCGACTTCGCGGTAAGGAGTCTCGATGAAGCCGAAATCATTGACTCGCGCATAGGTCGTCAAGGATGCGATCAAACCGATGTTCGGTCCTTCCGGCGTTTCGATCGGGCAGACCCGGCCGTAATGGGTCGGGTGCACGTCGCGCACTTCGAAACCGGCGCGCTCACGCGTGAGGCCGCCGGGACCTAGAGCCGAGAGGCGCCGCTTGTGCGTGATTTCCGACAGCGGGTTGGTTTGATCCATGAATTGTGACAACTGACTGGAGCCGAAAAACTCCTTCAGCGCCGCCGACACCGGCTTGTAATTGATCAGCTCCTGAGGCATGAGCGTTTCGATGTCCTGCAGGCTCATCTTTTCCTTGATCGCCCGCTCCATGCGCACCAAGCCGACGCGAAAATGATTTTCCACCAGCTCGCCGACCGCCCGGACGCGGCGATTACCGAGATGGTCGATATCATCCACCGAGCCGTTGCCGTTCTTGAGCTCCATCAAATAGCGGACGACTTCGAGGATGTCTTCTTTGCGCAGCGTCCCCTGTTCAAGCGGCACGTTGAGTTTGAGCCGATGGTTCAGTTTCAAGCGGCCGACCTTGGAAAGATCGTAGCGATCCGGGTTAAAGAACAAATTGTTGAAGAAATTCGTCGCCGATTCCACCGTCGGCGGGTCCCCCGGCCGCAAGCGACGGTAGATCTCCATGATCGCGTCTTGGGGGGATTTGATGCGATCCTGGAGCAGCGTGTTGCGCAGGTAAGGACCGACGCTCGATTAATCGATGAACAATACCTCGAACTGATGAATCCCCTTGTCGCGAATGAGGTCGAGCTTGTCTTGAGTGATCTCATGGTTGCACTCGATCAGCACCTCTTTGCTTTGCGGATCGACGATATCGTGCGCGGCAACCCGGCCGAGGATGTCTTCGAGCGCGATCGGCACGTTTTTCAACCGCGCCGTCTCCATCTGGCGCAGCACCGGCCGAGTGAATTTCTTGCCCTCTTTGACGATGATGTCATTGGTCTTCGGATCGCGTACATCGGCGCTCACCTTGGCGCCAAGCAAGTGCTGCGCGTTGAAGACCACGAAAGGCTTGCGACCGTCGAACACGATCGTATCGCTGCGATAATAGTAATTGAGCAAATCCTCGGAGGTCATGCCCAACGCGCGCAACAACACCGTCGCGTGGAACTTGCGCCGGCGATCGATGCGCACGTAGAGAATGTCGCGCGGATCGAACTCGAGATCCACCCAGGAGCCACGATAAGGAATCACCCGCGCCGAATACAACAGCTTGCCGCTTGCATGGGTCTTGCCTTTATCGTGCTCGAAAAAAACCCCCGGCGAGCGATGCAACTGGCTCACGATCACCCGCTCCGTGCCGTTGACCATGAACGTGCCGTTCACGGTCATGAGCGGGATCTCGCCAAAATAGACCTCCTGTTCCTTAACATTCTTGATGCTGCGCGCGCCGGTCTGCTGATCGACGTCCCACAGCACCAACTGTACGGTTACTTTTAGCGGCGCGGCATAGGTCATACCGCGCTGGTGGCACTCTTCGACGTCGTACTTGGGTTCGCCGAGCGCGTAACTGACAAATTCCAGTGATGCGGTTTCGTTAAAATCCTTGATCGGAAAAACCGACTTGAATACCTCCTGCAAACCCATATTCTGCCGTTCCGTGGGCGCGGCGTCTTTCTGCAGGAACAGATCGTAAGAGTTCTTTTGGATTTCAATCAGATAGGGAAGATCGATGATTTTTCGGATCCGCCCAAAACTGCGCCGAAAACGTAAGTTATTGGCAACCTGAAATGCCATGCGTTCTCCTCTCTCGATAGCGGTCGATAGTCCATCCGTTTACGTTCACCTCAAACTCACCCGGAAGCGCCACTTCGAGAGACTTACTTGATTTCAACCTTTGCGCCTTGCTCTTCGAGCTTTTTCTTGATGGTCTCGGCTTCTGCTTTGGGCACGGCCTCTTTGATCGGTTTAGGCGCGCCATCGACAAGGTCCTTGGCTTCCTTCAAGCCGAGACCGGTTAGCTCGCGCACCACTTTGATGACCTGAATTTTCTTCTCGCCCGCTTCGGCAAGGATGACGTTGAATTCAGTCTTCTCTTCCGCCGCAGCGGCGGCCGGACCTGCCGCTGCCGCCACCGCGACCGGCGCTGCCGCGCTCACGCCCAGTTCTTCTTCGAGCTCTTTGACCAGAGCCGCCGCATCCATCAAGGTCATGTTCTTGATGTAATCCTTAACTTGTTCTCTCGAAACGCCTTCCATAGGTTCCCCCTTTTTGTACCAAGATTGCTTCTCGCTTATTCGCTCTTACTCTTTCGCAGCGACTCCAGGAGACGCACCATGCGCGCGCCCGGCTCCTGGATGGTGCGCAGCAACTGGGTTGCCGGCGCGTTGATCATGGCCAAGAGCTTCGCTTGCAGCTCCGGTTTGCTCGGCATTTGCGAAAGCACTTTGACCCCGGCGGAGTCCATGAAGCGCCCTTCAAAAACCCCGCCCTTGATCGATAATTTGTCATTGCTATCGGCAAATTTGACCAACGCTTTAGAAAGTACGACGGGATCATCGTAAGCGAACACCCAGCCGTTGGGACCCTCGAGCAACTTCTCAAGATCGCCGAAGGGGGTGTCCTTGAGCGCGCGGCGCACCAAGGTGTTCTTGATCACCTGGTACTCCCCCGAGGCACCGCGGATCTCGCGGCGCAGATGGGTCATCTGCGTGACCGTCAACCCGCGGTATTCGGTGACGATCGCCATTTTGGCCGCTTTGAGCAACTGGTGAACCGCCGCCACGGTTTGCGCTTTTTCCCCGTGGCTGGCTCGGACAACGTCCGCTTGCGACATGCTGACCCCCAACGCCTAAAATTCGAGATTGCTTTCAACCAAACTGACTACGCAGCCAGGGCACGAATCTGCGCCAGATCGACCTTGATTCCAGGACCCATGGTTGTCGCCACGGTTACGCCCTTCACGTAATTACCCTTTGCAGACGCCGGTTTGGCCCGTAAAATCGACTGCAGCACGGCTTTAGCGTTTTCGATGAGCTGCTCCGGGCCAAACGAAGCTTTGCCGACCGGCACATGAACGATACCGGCCTTATCGACACGAAACTCCAGCTTGCCCGCTTTTATTTCCCGTACCGCCCTGCCTATGTCCATGGACACCGTGCCGGTTTTTGGATTCGGCATGAGACCGCGCGGCCCCAATACTTTGCCGATTCGGCCGACGGCCGCCATCATGTCCGGCGTTGCCACCGCCTTGTCGAAGTCGAGCCAACCATCGCTGATCTTCTTGATCAGCTCATCGCTGCCGACAAAATCGGCGCCGGCCTCCTGCGCTTCTTTCTCCTTTTCACCTTTGGCAAAGGCTAACACCCGAACCGTCTTTCCCATGCCATGCGGCAAGCTCACCGTGCCGCGAATGTTTTGGTCCGCTTGACGCGGATCAACCCCGAGGCGAATCGCCAATTCGACAGTTTCGTCGAATTTGGCGTGGGCGGTCTCTTTCGCCAATCGCAAGCTATCCTCTAGACGGTATCGCTGATTACGGTCGACCTTCGCCAAAGCCTCACGAAATTTTTTGCCTTTTGCGCTCATCTTTGCCTCTTAAAAGAGCACCCCGCGATTACTGCTGGATTATCCTTCAACCTCCAAGCCCAAACTGCGCGCGGTACCCTCCACCGATCTCTCTGCGGCGGCGAGGTCCTTGGCAGTCAAGTCCTTGAGCTTCAATTCAGCGATCTGCCTTACTTGAGCCCTGGTGACCTTGCCCACTTTGGTCTTGCCCGGCTCAGAAGAGCCCTTCTCCAGACCCGCGGCCTTTTTCAACAAGACTGAAGCTGGCGGGGTTTTGGTGACGAAGCTGAACGAACGGTCGGCGTAAACCGTAATGACGACCGGGGTGATCATGCCCTGCTGCGCCTGCGTCGCGGCGTTAAAGGATTTACAAAACTCCATAATATTGACGCCGCGCTGGCCCAAGGCCGGCCCGACCGGCGGGCTCGGGTTCGCCTGTCCGGCTGGGATCTGCAGCTTAATCTCACCGATTACTTTCTTCGCCATCGATTCGGATCCTTTTTTGTATCTTGACCGGATTCAGATTAGTTCCGCTCGACCTGGACAAACTCGAGTTCCACCGGCGTCGCCCGTCCAAAAATACTGATCAGCACCCGGAGCTTACCCTTTTCCGGCTTCACTTCTTCGACAACGCCATTAAAATCGGCAAACGGGCCGTCGACCACTTTGACGTTCTCGCCCACCGAGAAAAGCACCCGCGGCTTGGGCTTGATCGCCCCTTCCTCCATCTGTTGGGTGATCGCCCGCACCTCGTCTTCACTCACCGGAGGCGGGTTGGTGCTGCCGCCGACAAAGCCGGTCACCTTAGGGGTTTCTTTGACCACGTGCCAGGTGTCGTCGTTCAACTCCATCTTGACGAGAATATAGCCGGGAAAAAATTTTCTCGACGAGGTTTTCTTCTTTCCTTTGACCAGCTCGACTACTTTTTCGACTGGGACGAGGATTTCTGCGAAATAGTCTTGTTTGCCGAGCGAGCGAATCCGTTCCTCGAGGGCCGCCTTGGCCTTCTGCTCGTAGCCGGAGAACGTATGCACGATGTACCACTGTTTGGCCATAACCGATTATCCTCGCGATCAGCCGAGCATGGCCTGTATGGCCTTGGTCAGAATAAAATCGACACCGGCCAGATAAATTGACACGAGAATCACAACCACAATCACTACGCCGGTTGCGGCGTACGTTTCCTTGCGCGACGGCCAATAGACCTTCTTTAGCTCCTGCCAGGCTTCTTGGATGAATTCGGCTAATTGCCGAACCCCGTCCTGGATTTTTTGAATCCAATCTCCCATTGGTTGGTCCTCGAGTGCGCTGGCGGGTCAGGCAGGACTCGAACCTGCAACAACCGGATTTGGAGTCCGGCGCTCTACCAATTGGAGCTACTGACCCCGGTCGCTCCCTACACCTTTATTTCACGGTGCAGCGTATGGGATCGACACGCCGCACAGAACTTCTTGAGCGCAAGTTTTTCTGTGGTGGTTTTGCGATTTTTGGTCGTCGTGTAATTTTTTCGCTTACATTTGTCGCAAGCAAACCCTACCAGTTCGCGCATTGTCGGATCCTCCTGCACGCTCCTTATTGAATGATTTTGGTAACCACGCCCGCACCGACTGTGCGGCCGCCCTCCCGGATCGCGAATTTAAGACCCTCTTCCATGGCTACCGGCGTGATCAGGTCGATTTCAACGTTGATGTTGTCTCCGGGCATAACCATTTCAGTTCCCTCCGGCAGCTTCACCACGCCGGTGACATCGGTAGTACGGAAATAGAATTGCGGCCGGTAGCCATTAAAAAAAGGCGTATGGCGTCCGCCTTCTTCTTTCGTCAAAACGTAGGCTTCGGCGTTGAACTTGGTGTGGGGTGTAATGCTGCCCGGCTTGGCCAGAACTTGCCCGCGCTCGACTTCCTCACGCTTGGTGCCACGCAACAAAACACCAATGTTATCTCCCGCCCGTCCTTCGTCGAGCAATTTGCGGAACATTTCAACGCCGGTGGCAACAGTTTTCTGGGTCGCCTTGAAACCGACAATCTCGATTTCCTCGCCGACTTTGATCACCCCTCTTTCCACGCGTCCGGTGACGACGGTGCCGCGGCCACTGATAGTGAAAACGTCCTCCACGGGCATGATGAATGGCTTGTCAACATCGCGAACCGGCTCTTGGACAAAAGAATCGACCGCGTCCATGAGCTTGAGGATCGCCACTTCGCCGAGCTCGCCGGTATCCCCCTCGAGGGCTTTGAGGGCGCTGCCGACCACGATCGGCGTATCGTCGCCGGGAAACTTATATTTCGACAACAACTCACGTACTTCCAGCTCGACCAACTCGAGAAGTTCCTTATCGTCAACCATATCGGCCTTGTTGAGGAATACGACAATGGCCGGCACGCCGACTTGGCGCGCCAATAGAATATGCTCGCGGGTTTGCGGCATGGGACCATCGGCCGCCGAGACAACCAGAATCGCTCCGTCCATCTGCGCCGCGCCCGTGATCATGTTTTTCACGTAGTCTGCATGGCCTGGACAATCGACGTGAGCGTAATGGCGTTTATCCGTCTCGTATTCAACGTGCGCGATGTTGATGGTGACGCCGCGCTCTCTTTCCTCCGGCGCCTTGTCGATCTGGTCATATGCGAGGAATTGGGCTTTGCCGGACTTGGCCAGCACCTTGGTGATCGCCGCCGTCAGAGTCGTCTTGCCATGATCGACATGACCGATCGTGCCGATATTCAGGTGCGGCTTTTTACGCTCGAACTTCTGTTTGCTCATCTCATCCTCCTAAAATGATTTGCAGTGACAATGCGAATTCATCCGCACCCGCGTGCGAGTCGGCAAGCCCAGGAGCGGGATCGAACCGCCGACCTCGTCCTTACCAAGGACGTGCTCTACCGACTGAGCTACCTGGGCATTCGGTCAACGAATCCAGGCTCAACCCCAGCAGCGCACATCGTCGACCGTTAGCCATACCAGTCTGGAGCGGGAAACGGGACTCGAACCCGCGACCCCAAGCTTGGAAGGCTTGCGCTCTACCAACTGAGCTATTCCCGCAATAATGCCATTGGTGGAGAGGGAAGGATTCGAACCTTCGAAGGCATCGCCGGCAGATTTACAGTCTGCTCCCTTTGGCCACTCGGGAACCTCTCCCTAACTCTCTTCACCCAACCGAAAAACGCCAGGCCGCCGCGCCTAGTTTAACAGGCAAATCTCACCGGCAAGTCACTGAAAAACAAACATTTGCCGCTCCCGCTTTGGCAGACCTCGGTGGAGCTGGCGATAGGACTTGAACCTACAACCTGCTGATTACAAATCAGCTGCTCTACCGTTGAGCTACGCCAGCCAACCCAAGTCATTTACCAGACCGTATTAGGGCGATTTTCGCCGCTTCGCCCATTGCTCAGTAGCGGTAAAACACTGACGCTATAATTCCCGTAGGATCACTGAATCTTTGCCTTAAAGGCAAACGACGGCGTAAGGGCGATCTAGCCCTTTCGTAAACGGGTATTTAAACCATCTTCATGGGGATATGTCAACAGGAATGGCACCAATTCACCCAAAAGCGCAATCCAAAGGCCTTCTACCTGTTTATCGCTTGCCTGACCCCTTGTCAATAATCTTTCGTTGGCGTACCAACTCGTACAAAAATACTGCTCCGGCCACGGCGACGTTGAGCGAGGCGATTTTGCCCAGCATCGGAATGGACAGCACGAAATCGCACTCGCGCAAGGTGAGCGGACGAAGCCCTTTGCCCTCGGCGCCGAGGACAATGATCAGCCGCTCCGGCATCGCTCTATCGTAAATGGACTCAGCACTGTGGCCGTCTAAACCGACAGCCCAGTAACCTCTCTCTTTCAGCTCGGCAACAGCCCGGCGGAGATTCGTCACTTTCGATATTTTCAAATAGTGCGTCGCGCCGGCCGATGCTTTAACCACCACCGGAGTCACTTCCACCGCCCGATCCTTCGCGATCACAATATGGCTGACGCCAGCTGCTTCCGCAGTCCGTAGCAGCGCGCCGAAATTCCTTGGGTCGGTGAGTCCGTCTAGCGCGATGATCCAGTTGGGAGCCAAATCGGTGCCGAGCAGTTCCAATAGGGCCTCGAACGGGTGGTAACGAAAGGACGCTACCCGCGCCACCACGCCTTGGTGCCGATATCCGCCTGCCAATCGATCGAGAGTCCTGGACGGGACCCGCACGGCGCGCAGTCCAAGCGCGGCGGCTGTTTGTACAATCATGCGCATGGCGGCGCTCTGCGCAGTTTCGGCGATCAAAATTTCTTCGATCTCGTCAGCCGAAGCTCTGAGTTTTTCCAGGACCGGATTGGTACCAAAAATTATGTTGGGGCTTTCCGGCATCGACCGTTAAACCGCTAGATTTTACGACCACCACCGGCTAACATTCGGCAAAGTGCTACAAAAAACCCTGTTCCGATACTTCCTCGCCGAAGTTCTGCCGCCTTTTTTACTCGGCATTTTGGCGTTCACGCTGATTTTGTTGATCGGGCGAATTTTGAAGCTCGTCGAACTGGTGATCACGCGGGGTGTGCCGCTGCATCAGACTCTCAAGCTCTTCTCGCTCATTTTGCCGACGTTTTTGGAATTAACCGTGCCGATGTCCTTCCTCCTGGCGATTTTGTTGGGACTCGGCAGAATGTCCAACGATCAAGAGCTGTTGGCGATGAAGGCATCAGGCATCGGCCCGTGGCAGATTCTCTGGCCTCTCGGCGTTGCGGCCGTCGCCATAGCCCTGCTCACGCTGTCGCTCACGCTTTTTGTCCGCCCGGCGGCGAACTTCGCATTAAAAAAGGAACTTTACAACATCGCCAAGAGCCGCGTCGGCACGGCCTTGAAAGAGAAAGTTTTCAACGACGACTTTCCCAAAATCTTGTTCTACATCGAAGAGATCAAACCACCCGGCAATACCGCGCAAGGAATCTTCATTGTCGATAAGCGCGACGCGCATCGAGAAGAGATCATTCTGGGCAAAGTGGCGATTATCAGCACCGACGAGGAAACCAACACGCTCGGCCTGAGATTGTTCGACGGGTCCATCTATGGACGCGAGAAAAACCGCCTGGCATTCAGTGAGACCCGCTTCAACATCTATGACTTCAAAGTCGATCTTGACGAGTTGGTCGGAACGGTGCGGCAAAAGGAAGCCGGCCCCAAGGAGTTGCCGCTCGGCGATTTGCTCGCCAAGATCGACGCCAAGAAGCGACAATCGGCCGACGCGGTCGCTGAACGTCTGGAGCTCCACCAGCGTATCGCCTTTGGCTTCGTGCCGCTGGTGTTTTGTCTCTTGGGCGTATCGCTATCGCTGCTACCGAGACACTCACGAGCGAGCCGCGCTTCCGGATTCATGCTTTGCTTGTTTTGGCTCGTCTCCTATTACGCCTTGCTCTCTCTCGGTAAGGCGCTCGGAGAAAAGAACGTTCTCCATCCGATGGCCGCGTTGTGGATGCCGAACCTGGCTGTGGCGGTGATCGCCACGTTTTTTTTTCGCAAAGCTCTCAACGAATCACCGCTCGCTCTGCCGGGGCTTATGGAACAGGGGCTGGCGCAAACTCGGCGCCTACTCAGGCTGCGGTTGTCGCTTAGCAAGGATGCGGTGCGATGACCGAAGCAAGAATACCCCACCGCGCGCCGCCTCTGGGCGGTATTCTTGACCGCTATCTGGCCGCGGGATTCTTGCGCATCTTTTTTGCCAGTTTGGGCGTCACCACCGTGCTCTACACCACGGTTGACTTTTTCGATCGCATCGGCGCCTTGTTTGAATCCGGCGCATCTGTCCTAACCGTGGCACGGTATTTTTTCTACAAGGCGCCTCTCCTCATCTCTCGTGTGATCGGTTTTGCGACGCTTTTTTCCGCCCTTTTTAGCCTGGGCATGTTGGCCCGCCATTACGAGCTCACCGCCATGCGCTCCAGCGGCCTCAGCGTTCAACGCATTGCCCTGCCGCTCTTGGCCCTCGGATTCTTGATCTGCGGCGCGACCTTTGTCTGGAACGAATCGTTGGTTCCCGTGTTTGCCCACCGAGCCCAGACGATTTATCGCACCGAGATCAAGAACAGGCAGCAAAAGAGCCTGCTGGGCACCAACGATATTTGGTTACGGGGGGAAAACAGCTTCATCAACGTCGATCGGTTCGACACTCGTACCAATACGCTAGAAAACGTCACGGTTTTTCGTCTTGATCGCCAATTCGCGCTGACGGGATTGGTCGAGATCCCCAAAGCCGAGTGGCAGGAAAAGGGCTGGAAGACCGCAAGCGCGGTTGAGTGGGAATTGCGCGGCGAAGGTCAAACCGTTCGGCGCGAGGTCGATGCGGTTTTGCCGATTACGGAGACTCCCGCCGATCTAAAGCTGCTCGCCCGCGATGCGGAGGAGTTTAGTTTTTTTGAATTGCAGAAACAGATCGCCGATTTGAAAAGCAAAGGAATTGACGCAACAAACTACGAAGTGGATCTACAGAGTAAGCTCGCATTCCCGTTGATTTCCCCGTTGATGGTCCTGCTCGCGATTCCCTTCGCCCTTCGCCAGCAATGGACCGGCAATATTTCACGCAGTTTCGGCGTGACCCTGTTGATCGCGTTTGGCTACTGGGTACTCGCGGCTTTCTGTATCTCGTTGGGCCACGGCGGCGCGCTACCGGCGTGGGCGGCGGGCTGGATTCCGAATGCGATTTTCGCGATGATCGGGCTTTATTTTTTTACCGCAGAAGAATAACGATCGCAGAACTGCCAGCCGAGCGGGGCTTCCGCAGCATGCCGGCTCGATTAGCGTTTGGAGTACTGGGGCCGCTTGCGAGCTTTGTGCCGCCCGTATTTTTTTCGCTCCACCGCGCGCGGGTCGCGCGTGACGAAACCGGCTTTTTTGAGCGGAGAACGAAAATCCGCATTGAACAACATCAACGCGCGTGTGATGCCGTGTCGGATCGCTCCGGCTTGTCCCGAGTTGCCGCCGCCACTAACGTTAACGTCGATGTCCACTTGAGCGCCGGTCTGGGTGATATCGAAAGGCTGCATAACGATCATGCGCGCGGTTTCGCGGCCGAAATACTCTTGCAAGGTGCGGTTGTTGATCGTGATCCTGCCCTTGCCCGGCTTAAGGAAAACTCTCGCTACCGAGGTCTTTCGCCGTCCCGTTGCTGTGAAAACTTTCTCCGCCATAAACTCCCTCTGATTCCTAGGCTTGAACGGCTAAAGGCTGCGGCTTTTGCGCTTCATGGGGATGCTCCGGCCCCGCATAAACCTTGAGCTTGGTTACCAGCTTACGGCTTAATCGATTCTTGGGTAACATCCCCTTGACGGCCAACATGACCAGCTCTTCGGGCTTTTCTTCAAGCATCTGTGCCGCGGTTCGCTCGCGAATGCCGCCTGGGTACTCGGTGTGCCGGTAATAAACCTTTTGATCGAGTTTGGCGCCCGTCAATTTGATCTCCTTGGCATTGACGACCACGACAAAATCACCGCCATCCTGATTCGGCGTATACGATGGTTTGTGTTTGCCTCTCAACACCTTGGCGATCTCCGTGGCCATGCGGCCGAGAATCTTGCCGCGCGCGTCGATCACGTACCATTGCCTTTGGCTGAGCGCTGCTTCCCTATTCATGACTCATCTCCACACGAAGCGGTCTTCTCTTTGAAGATTCCCTGGCAAAATGGCGGGGCCGACGAGACTCGAACTCGCGACCTCCGGCGTGACAGGCCGGCGTTCTAACCAACTGAACTACGACCCCGACATGGGTAACCCTTCAAGCGTCGACTTTTTCAATACTTTTTTGCGGCCAAAATCTGGAACTCACTCTGGTGGGCGGTACAGGATTTGAACCTGTGACCCCCGGCTTGTAAGGCCGATGCTCTCCCGCTGAGCTAACCGCCCCTGGGCGGGTCCGACCATAACCGCTATACGAGAGACTCCTCTCAAGAGCATAGTGGCACGAGTCGCGCGTACTCCGATCGCGCGGTCAAGCGCCAACGTTGCCGAACCGATTCCTGATCAGCCGCGGGAATTCAATGAACTGAAATTCGAGCCAAGGCAGCTCTGGCCAGTGGCGCCAAAAGCACTGGCACGTCTCGACTGCAAGTGCGTTTTATAACAGCAGCGGTGCCGGGTGTCAAACCGCCCGGCACCGCTGTCTTTGATCTCCAAACTATTGTGGCAGAATTTCCGACGCGGGAACGTCTTCAACCTTCTCGGCGAAACTGGGTGCATCGTCCTTCGGGGTGTCCACGGGAGCGTGCCTGAAGAGGCTGTCGGGATCGTCAAGGATGAGAGCTTTTTTCAATACTTGATCAACGTGGGAAACCAGTTCAAGGTCGACTGTCTTAAGCACCGTGGCGGGAATCTCTTCAATGTCCTTTTCATTTTCTGAAGGGATCAAAACTTTTTTAATCCCGGCACGATGAGCCGCCAAGACTTTCTCTTTCAGACCGCCGATCGGCAGGACGGCGCCCCGGAGTGTGATTTCGCCTGTCATCGCCAAATCATTGTGCACCGGGACTTTCATCAATGCCGAAACCAATGAAGTGGCCATCGTAATACCGGCCGACGGACCGTCTTTCGGAATCGCGCCCTCTGGCACATGGATATGAATATCAAGCTTTTGATAGAAATCCTTCTCTAAGCCCATCTCGATCGCGCGCGACCTGACGTAGCTCATCGCCGCGCGGGCCGACTCTTGCATGACGTCGCCAAGCTTGCCGGTAATAATCAGTTGTCCTTTGCCCGGCATGACCGTGACTTCGGTGGCCAACAACTCGCCGCCCAACTCCGTCCACGCCAAACCGGTGGTAACGCCGACTTTGACTTCCGTCTCGGCTTTGCCGTAGCGGTACTTGTGCGGACCGAGATACTTATGCAAACTCTTCGTGCCCACCTGAATGTGCGCGTTGCGGTCTTTGCGCACCACCTCGACCGCCACTTTGCGGCAGATCGAGGCGATCTCGCGCTCGAGGTTGCGGACACCGGCTTCTTTGGTGTAGTGGCGGATGACACCGAGCAGCGCGTTATCGGTAAAAACCAGGTTCTCCGCCGTCAACCCGTTCGCTTCCCGTTGCTTTTCAAGGAGATATTTTTTGGCGATGCTGAGTTTCTCCAGTTCCGTATAGCCGGCGATTCGAATGATCTCCATCCGGTCTTGCAGCGGCCTCGGAATCCGGTCCAACGAGTTGGCCGTCGTGATGAACATCACCTTCGAGAGATCGAAATCCAGGTCTAGATAATGATCGTTGAATGTCGTGTTTTGCTCCGGATCGAGGACTTCGAGCAGCGCCGAAGACGGGTCGCCGCGGAAGTCCGTGGACATTTTGTCAATTTCGTCCATCAGAAACACGGGGTTGCTCGAACCGGCTTTTTTCATGGACTGAATGATTTTTCCGGGCATAGCGCCGATGTAGGTGCGGCGGTGGCCGCGGATCTCGGCTTCATCCCGCACGCCGCCGAGGGAGACCCGGATGAACTTTCTACCCGTAGAGCGGGCGATCGAGCGACCCAATGACGTCTTGCCGACGCCTGGAGGACCTACCAGGCAAAGGATCGGACCTTTGATTTTCCCGACCAGACTCTGCACCGCGAGGTATTCCAAGATGCGCTCTTTGACCTTGTCTAAGCCATAGTGGTCTTCCTCGAGAATCCGCTCCGCCTCGTTGATGTCCAGTTTGTCATCGGTGAACTCGTTCCAGGGCAGACTCAGAATCCAGTCGATATAATTGCGCACCACCGTCGCTTCCGCCGACATGGGCGACATCATTTTGAGCTTTTTGATCTCTTTCTCCACCTTGTCCTTGGCTTCGGCGGAGAGCTTTTTCTGCTTGAGTTTCTCTTCGATTTCCTGGATTTCGTTCTTAAATTCGTCCTTTTCGCCGAGCTCTTTCTGGATCGCCCGCATTTGCTCGTTCAGGTAATATTCCTTTTGCGAGCGTTCCATCTGTTTCTTGACGCGCGAGCGAATGCGCCGTTCGACCTCGAGGATTTCGATTTCCGCGCGCATGTGGCCGAGCACTTTTTCCAAGCGCTCCGCCGCATTGAACGTTTCTAGAAGATTTTGCCGATCCTCTAGTTTAATGCCGAGATGGGCGACGATCGTGTCGGCCAGCCGGCCGGGATCATCAATTGAAGATACGGACATCACCATTTCGGGCGGAATCTTTTTCTTGAGCTTGACATAATTTTCGAACGTGGTGTGAACTTCGCGCACCAGCGCTTCAATTTCCGTATTGCGCTCCACCACCTCGGGCGCGTCTTCCACTTCGACCAAGAAGAATTCCGGATTGGCCAGGAATCGCGCTACTTTCGCACGCCTCTTACCTTCGATCAAAACCTTAACCGTCCCGTCGGGCAGCTTGAGCATCTGTACGACCGAACCCAATGTGCCGATCTTGTAGATATCGTCTTCGACGGGCTCATTGGTCTTGGCGTCTTTTTGCGACGACAGAAAAATCAGGCTTTGCTTCTGCGTCGCTTCTTCCAGTGCTTTGATCGAGCGCTGCCGCCCGACAAAAAGCGGTACGACCATATGGGGAAAAACAATGATATCCCGCAACGGCAGCAGCGGCACTCGGCTAGTTCCCGGCATTCCTTCTCGGTCGTCTTTCTTATCGTTACGAAACAGCATAATCCCTCCTAAGCGCTCTCCGCGGCCTTGGTGTATACGACGATGGGAGGTTCATGTTTCTCCACGACTTCCTCGGTAATCACGACTTCCTTGATATTCGGCTGCGAGGGCATGTCGTACATGATATCCAGCATAATATTTTCCATAATCGCGCGTAAGCCTCGGGCGCCCGATTTTCGCTTCATCGCGTCGCGAGCGATCGCCCGCAGCGCCTCCTCGGTGAATTTAAGATGCACCGATTCCATATCGAATAGCTTGGAGTATTGCTTGGTCAAAGCGTTCTTGGGTTCTTTCAGGATCCGCACCAGCGCCGCCTCGTCCAGCTCGTCCAGAGTCGCGATCACCGGCAATCGGCCGATAAATTCGGGGATCAAGCCGAATTTCAGCAGATCTTCGGTTTGCACGCCGTGTAAAATGTCGCTCGCCCTCTGACCGTCTTTCTCCTCGAGCTGGCCGCCAAAGCCCATGCGCTTTCGGCCGATGCGTTTACGGATGATATCTTCCAAGCCGACGAAAGCGCCGCCACAGATAAACAGGATATTCGTGGTATCGACTTGCAAGAATTCCTGTTGCGGGTGTTTGCGGCCGCCTTTGGGCGGCACGCTCGCCATGGTGCCTTCAATAATTTTGAGCAAGGCCTGCTGCACTCCTTCGCCGGAAACGTCGCGAGTGATCGATGGATTGTCGGATTTGCGCGAAATTTTGTCGATCTCATCTATATAGACGATGCCGCGCTGAGCCTTCTCGACGTCGTAATCGGCAGCTTGCAGCAGGTTGAGGATGATATTTTCGACGTCTTCTCCGACGTAACCCGCTTCGGTCAAACTAGTGGCATCGGCAATCGTGAAAGGGACTTGGAGAAAACGAGCCAGGGTTTGAGCCAAAAGAGTCTTGCCCGAACCGGTCGGGCCGAGCAGGAGGATATTGCTTTTTTGCAGCTCGACGTCGCCGGTCACCATCTGGCTGTCGATCCGTTTGTAGTGATTGTGCACCGCGACGGCCAAGATCTTCTTTGCCCGTTCTTGACCGATGACGTATTGATCGAGAACGCGTTTGATCTCCGCGGGCTTGGGAACGTTCGAAGAGGAGCTCAGATTCTCGTCGTGATCGCATTCTTCGGCGATGATGTCATTGCATAGATCAATGCACTCGTCGCAGATATAGACGGTCGGACCGGCGATCAGCTTGCGCACCTCGTCCTGACTCTTTCCACAAAAGGAGCAGACGAGATTTCCCGGTCCATGTTCCCCGTGCTTAGCCATACGCCCCCCGCTTAAACGACTACTTTTTAGTGTTGCTTTCGGGACGATTCGCGATGACGTCATCCACCAAGCCATACTCTTGGGCTTGCCTGCCAGTCATGAACATATCGCGATCCGTGTCTTTTTCTATTTTCTTCAAGCTTTGCCCAGTATGTTTGGTCAGAATATTGTTCAGCTCTTCGCGCATGCGCAAAATTTCCCGGGCCTGGATATCGATATCCGTCGCTTGTCCCTGAAATCCGCCCAACGGCTGATGAATCATGATCCGCGCGTGAGGCAGTGCAAATCGCTTTCCTTTCGTTCCGGCCGCCAACAACACGGCCCCCATGCTCGCCGCCTGACCCACGCAGACCGTGGAAATTTGCGGCCGCACGTACTGCATCGTGTCGTAGATCGCCAACCCCGCCGTCACGGATCCCCCGGGGCTGTTGATGTAGAAGTAAATATCGCGCTCGGGATCTTCGGATTCCAAGAAGAGCAGTTGCGCGGTGATCAGATTGGCGACTTCGTCGGTGACGACCGAACCGAGAAAAACGATGCGGTCTTTGAGAAGGCGTGAATAAATGTCATATGCCCGTTCGCCACGACCGGTTTGTTCAACCACGATGGGGATGAAATTCATAAGGAGCGAAACCCCAGGTCCACGGAACGCATTCTAGCGGTTTTCGGCCGTATCATCAACCTTAGATGCGGCCGAATCAACTTCTTTTATTCGCGCCCGTTCCAACAAATAACCGACAGTGCGGTCAAACACCATTTGCGCGCGTAAATCTTCGCGGGCGTCGGCTTTGGCATAATAGTCGCGCACGCTTTTTGCCCGTTCGCCGGCGGCGCGGGCGAGATTTTCAATGCGCGTTTGAAGGTCACTGTCGCTCACGTCGATGTTTTCCTGCTGCGCGATTTTTTCCACCAACAGAGTCGCGCGGACCTGCCGGGCTGCGCGCTGCTCGAGATTTTTTCGCACCTCCTCCAACGAGGGCGCCGACTCGCCGTCGTCACCCGGCTGTCCGGAGCTCTGGCTCCGATAACGCTCCATCAAAAAGCGCGTCTGCCGTTCCACCATTGAGGCGGGCAGCGCAAAGGAATGCCCCTCGATCAGACGGCCGATCAGCTTTTCTTTCAGATTCTCTTCCTCGTAATGCCTGAGTTCGTCCTCCAGCCGTTTGCGAATGGCGCCTTTCAGCTCATCCAGCGAACCGTGTTCGCCGTGGTCCTTGGCGAACTCGTCGTCGAGCGCAGGCAAGACCTTTTGCTTGATCTCGCGCACGGTGATGGAAAAATCCACCTTCTTCCCGGCGATCTCCTTATGGGGGTATGATTCAGGGTAATCCACTTGGACCGTCTGCCGATTGCCGATTTTCAGGCCCATGACCGCCTGTTCAAATTGGGGCAATGCATGGCCCGAACCAACTTCGAGCATGTAATTTTCGCCTTTGCCGCCGGAGAACGGTTTGCCGGCGATGCTGCCATCAAAATCCAAATTCACAAAGTCGCCGCTCTGGACGATCTCCCGGCCTTCGACCAATTCCAGGCGCGCATGAGCTTCCTGTAGGCGCTTGAGCGCGTCTTCGACCCGGTCGTCGGAAACTGCCAATTTGATTTTTTCAACTTCCAGGCCGAGATAATCCTTCGCCTCGATCTCCGGTTTGATCTCGAAGAGCGCCGAGAACGAAAACGGGCCGCCCTCGCGCAGGTCGTCCGTTTCGACTTCCGGACGTGAGACGATTTGCAGCCGACGCTCTTTGAGCACCTCGGCCAAGCTCTCTTCGACCAGATGGGATTTTACTTCCCCTTTGATCTCTTCACCGTAGAGACCGAGCAGCACGCTGCGGGGAATTTTCCCGCTGCGAAAGCCTTTGATGCGCACACGCTTGCCCAGGTCCTTGTAAACGTGGTCAAATTCATTGGCCACGTTTTCCGCGGGAACCTCCACCCGGATTTTTCGTTGCACTGGACTAACTTCATCCACATCGATTTTCATAAGTGAGACCCTATCCGATAATCGAACGACGCGCTCTCGCGCTTTGGCCGCGCAAAGCCCCCGCTATTTGTCGCGATGCTTCAGTCGAGCGCAAAACCTGCCTATGGTTGGCCGTTGGTGCGAGAGGGGGGACTCGAACCCCCACGGTTGCCCGCTAGATCCTAAGTCTAGTGCGTCTGCCAATTCCGCCACTCTCGCGGGACCGGAGCCAGTTGTTTTAATAAGAAAGAACCAGTGATGGAGAGTAAAAATTACCCGTTGCTAAGTCAAGCGGAGCAACACGCAAGACAAAGCAAGTTTTGGTCGATGACGCGTTCTGCCGAACGTAATCCGTTGAATGGATAGGCCGCTGCAAGGAGGTGTGCGCCGTGAATCGGGCAAAGAGCGCGCCAGCCTGAACTCGCGGCGACAAACCGACTCGGGGCGGATCTAGTTTTCGGCTCTGCGCCCGGCGCACGCCGCGCATGGACAGAGCGCGCGTAGATACTCGAACGAATAGATTCCCGTGCTATGGCCGTCTTGCCAGCGCAGCTCGATTGCGTAATTGCCGACGCCGCGGATCCCCGTAAGGATTGCGCCGGGCGCGGCGATGAAGCGGATTTCGCCGCCGTGGCCTTGGCACATCGCGCAGGGGCAATAACCGCGCAGGTACTCCTGTTCGTATTCGCCCTTGTGGCCATCATCCCAGGTGATACATACCACGCCGCGGGCTTTGATATAATTGATCTCGGTGGGAACGGCAGCCGCCATACGCAATTCAAAACTCGACCAGACCGTCGCCCAGCGCGGTCATGAAACCGAGCCGATGACGATTGACTAGATAGGTTTTCGGGGGAATATCCGGACGGTCTAGCAGGACCGCGTCCGTGACCGGCAAAAATTGACTCTTCTCCACCAGCAGGTCGTGCAGCGCGGCGCCTGGAACTAAATGGATGTTGCCGCGCAGTAAGTACGGGCCAACACTAAAGAGCGCCCTGCTTGCATCCTTGTGCACGTAAAAGCTTTCCATGCCGGTTCGCCTGACCTGACTCGTCGGACTCAAATCCGCGATCAAGTAGACTTCCTTCATATAGATCAGATACTCGTCCGAAGCTGCCGCCATTGGCTTTCGGTCAACCCCTTCCAACGTGGCCTCTTTGAGCGAAAAAACTTCTTCGCCTTCGCGCAGGACAAGATAATTGCTCAGCCGGCCCTGGTTAGTCACCAACACGCCGCGAACCACGGCCGCCTGCAGATAGACCTCCAAAGGCAGGGTGTAGGTTAGCTCCGATTCCATGTCATGCGCCACTCCGTCGCCATCGCTTCCACGGCCGTCTGTAATCCGACGATTATGTCATTGCGTCGGACGCTTAACAATAACAAGTTCAGCAACTGCAGGGCCGAGGGGCTTCGGCTCAAGAGCAGAAAAGGAATGTACCGCAGTTGAAGGCGAGTTCAGGTAAATGGTGGGCCGCCGGAGACTCGAACTCCGGACCCGCTGATTAAGAGTCAGCTGCTCTACCAACTGAGCTAGCGGCCCGTATCCTCGCGTTGCTCGGAATGACAGATCTCAAAAAACCGATTTGCCACCCGAAGGGAATGGGGTGAGTGAAGGGATTTGAACCCTCAACCCCTGGAGCCACAGTCCAGTGCTCTAACCGTTGAGCTACACTCACCGCTAAGTTCGACTCAGACTGGCGCGCCAGAAGGGATTCGAACCCCTGACCTACGGCTTAGAAGGCCGTTGCTCTATCCAGCTGAGCTACTGGCGCAGCTCTTGACAATTTCCCGAGTAACCGGGTGCTGAGTTGTGATCGCGGAAACGAGGGCTCGATCAATACTCGCTACTCGCTACTCAGCACAATCGATGGTCGGGGCGAGAAGATTTGAACTTCCGACCCCCTGCGCCCAAGGCAGGTGCGCTACCAGGCTGCGCTACGCCCCGCAAATTTTCGCCAGGCCATTCTACACAGCGACATCGTGAAATCAAGTTTGCCGCGGCCGATTGGCCGTGAAATTTATCCATAACGGCAACAATTTAGCGAACTCGCCAAGGGCCTTGCCGCGATGGCTCACGCCGGCTTTCGTATGGCGATCGATTTGGCCGAAGGTTTTGCCCAGCGGCGGATAACAAAACAGCGGATCGTAGCCGAAACCCTGATTGCCCTTAGGGGCGAAGGCGATCTTTCCTTCGCAGCTTTGCCGAACCGTCCACTCTCTTAAGCCGGCGCCGGCAGGCGCGCACAATGCCAGGGCGCAAACAAACCGCGCCGTTCGCTTGGCCGCCGGCACGTTGGTCAATGCGCCGAGCAGTTTCGCGTTGTTCGCGCCGTCGTCGCACTCCGGACCGGCATAGCGAGCTGAATGAATACCCGGAGCGCCATCCAGCGCATCGACTTCGATACCGGAGTCATCGGCCAGGGTCATCTTGCCGGAAAACTGCGCCAGCGTGCGCGCCTTCTTGAGCGCGTTGGCTTCGAATGACTCGCCGTCCTCGATCACCACCGGCGGATTCGCAAGCTCGCGCAGAGAGATAAGCCGCAGCGGCAAATCCCTCAAGAAGTCCCGCACCTCGGCAAATTTGCCTGGATTGGTCGTAGCAATCAGCAGCTCGATCACGGCAGTCCGGCGAGCACTTTTTTTTGCACTTTCATCAGCTCCTTGATTCCGCCTTGCGCGATCTCCGCCATGCGCTCCATTTGCCGACGCGTAAACGGCGCGCTTTCGGCGGTGCCTTGGACTTCGATAAACTTGCCCGAACCGGTCATGACAAAGTTCATGTCGACCTCGGCCTTGCTGTCTTCTTCGTAACATAGATCCAAAAGAATCTTGCCGTCGACAATGCCGATGCTCACGGCCGCAACGGCATCCCTGATGAAATCGCTGTTCATCACGCCGCGCGCGAGCCAACCGCGCGCCGCCTCGGCGAGGGCGATGTAGGCTCCGGTAATCGAGGCGGTCCGCGTGCCTCCGTCCGCTTGAATGACGTCACAATCAATCCAGATCGTCCGTTCGCCTAGATTCTTAAGATCGGTCACCGCGCGCAAGCTGCGCCCAATGAGCCGCTGAATCTCATGCGTCCTGCCGCCGATCTTACCGCGCGACGACTCGCGGCCGATGCGCTCCCGGGAGGAGCCCGGGAGCATCCCGTATTCGGCGGTGATCCAGCCCTTGCCGCTGTTGCGCAGAAAAGGCGGCACGCGTTCTTCGAGCTTCGCCGTGCAAATGACGCGGGTATCGCCCATCTCAATGAGAACCGAACCGTCGGCGGTTTTGATGTAGCTCGGCATGATCCGGAGCGCCCGAAGCTCGGTATTTTTTCGTCCGTCCGCTCTCATTCCTCATCCGTTCCAAGTCTCAAGACTTCGAACCTCCTCCCTTTTTTTTAGGTTTGCTTGCGCTTAGCTGTTCAAATGAAACACCACCATTTTTAACTCGCTCATTTCGTTGACCGCGTACTTCGGTCCCTCTTTGCCGAACCCCGACTCTTTTAAACCGCCGTACGGCATCAGATCGACACGCCACTGCGAACCCCAGTTCACATGCAGGTTGCCCGCTTCAGCCTCGCGGGCAAACCGCATCGCCCATTCCACGTTGTCGGTAAAAATTCCCGCAGCCAGTCCGTAAACGCTGTCGTTGGCCAAGCTGATCGCTTCCTCGATGGAATCGAATGGTGTGACCGCCACCGCGGGGCCGAAAAGCTCGTCGCGCGAGATGCGCATCTCAGGATGCACATCGGCAACCACGGCGGGCAGATAGAGCGCGCCGCGCCGACCTCCGCCCGCCACCAGCTTGGCGCCGCCGGCAACCGCCTCGTTGATCCAGGCATCGACCCGCACAGCCTCGCTTTCTTTTACCATCGGCCCGACTTGGTTTTTTTCGTCTAGTTGATTTCCCGCAGTCAAAGCCTCAACTTTGGGCTTGAGCGCGTGCAACAGGTCGCCGTAAATTTTTTTCCCGGCCAGCACCCGCTGGGTCGAGATACAGGTCTGCCCGGCATTGCCGTAGCCTGTCATCGCCAAAACGGCGGCGACCTTGTCCATGTCGGCATCGGGCATGACGATCACCGGACTATTGGAGCCGAGCTCCATGGTCACTTTTTTGATGCCCGCGGTGCGGCAGATCCGCTCGCCAACTTCCCGACTGCCCGTAAAGGTGACTTTGCGCACCCTGCGATCCGCGACCAGAACATCGCCGATCTCACCGCCCGAGCCGGTGAGGCATTGAATGCCCTCCGGCGGCAGGCCCGCTTCCAGGAGAATTTCCGTCAGTTTCAGCGCCGACAACGGGGTATCCGAAGCCGGCTTAACGATAACGGTATTCCCCGCCGCTAGCGCCGGTCCCACTTTGTGGCAGACCAGATTCAGGGGAAAGTTAAAGGGCGCGATCGCCGCGACGACGCCGCAAGGAACGCGCAGCGTGAAGCCCAGTTTCTTGCTGCCAGTCGGGTCGGCGTCGAGCGGCACGGTTTCGCCGTGCAGCCGCTTCGCCTCCTCGGCAGATCCCATCATGGTCTCCACCGCCCGATTGGCTTCGCCGCGTCCCTCGGCGATGATCTTTCCTTCTTCTTTGGAGATGAGCTGGCCCAACTCCTCGTTGCGCGCAGCCATCATGTCCGCCGCTTTGCGGAGTATTTTCCATCGCTCGTAGCTCGAGAGCTTCGCCATGACCTTAGCGCCGCGCTCGGCAAAGTCCAAAGCTTTTTGTAAATCTCCCGCATCGGCCTTGGGCACCGTATCGATCACCGAATTGTCGAAAGGATTGACCACCTCAATTTTCTTCGCTTTGTCGATCCATTGTCCGGCAATGAAATTTTTCATGGTGCAAACCTCCGGTTTGGTATTCGAAACTGAACGCGACCTGACTCCATATTCGATTTTCGCTGGCCCAGTTGCAACTCCAGCGCGCCAAACCGAATATCAGCTCAGCCGTTGAGCCAAATCGTAGAGCGTGCGCACCATAAAACGCTGCACGAAAACGATCGCGATCCAGACTACAACGGGTGAGAAATCATAGCCGCCGTGAGTCATCGGCCATCTCCGCCGCAACGGCGCGAGCACCGGCTCGGTGGCGTTGTAGAGGAAGCGCACCACGGGAATCGTCGTGTCGGCGTTGGTAAACGAGACGACGATTCGCGCGATGAGGATCCAAAGATAGGCCCAGAGCACGTAATCGAGCACCTGGGCCGCGGCTAATAACAGATTGGCGATGACAAACATGCTCCTATCTCGGTCGCGGCCCGAACAACGCGGTGCCAACCCGAACGATGGTCGCCCCTTCTTCCACCGCCACGGTATAATCGTGAGTCATGCCCATCGACAGCTCTTTCAGCTCGACATTGGGCAGGCCCAGTTGACCGAGTCTTTGCCCCAGTTGGCGCAGCTCGCGAAAATACGGCCGGATCTCTTCAAGATTTTCGCGAAACGGCGGCACGGTCATCAGCCCTTCGATGCGAATATGCGAGAGCGTGCCCACTGCTTCAAACAACGGGAAGAGTTGCGCTTTCGCGATACCGGACTTGCTCTCCTCACCGCCGAGATTGACTTCGACGAAGACGCGCACGGTCTTTCCCCGCTTGCTAGCTTCTTTATCCACCACACGAGCCAGCGCCACGCTATCCAGTGACTCGATCAGGTCGAATAGCTCCACCGCCTCTTTGGCTTTGTTCCGTTGTAAATGGCCGATCATATGCCACTCGATGGGCGCAAGAATCGTATTTTTCTTGAGCGTCGCCTCTTGGACGTAATTTTCTCCGACCAGAGTCACTCCCGCGGCAATCGCCGCGCTGATTGCCCCAATGCTCTGCGACTTGGCCGCCGCAAGCAGGCGGATGCTCCGCGGATCGCGCCCGCCCTTGACCGCCGCAGCTTCGATCCGTTCGAGAATTTTTCGGTAATTGGCGGCGACATCGACCATGAATCCACTCGCTTAGCATAATAAGGGAAAGAATTCACATCGGGGTCTGGTTCGGGGTGCAGCTTGAACTTACCCTAACAAAGCCGCGGAAACATTTCTCGCTTCGGCACGAAATGACTGTGCAAAAAACGTCATCTCGTCGAGCGAAGCGAAAGCTCTTTGCGAATGAATCACGACCTCTGGGTCCATCGGGGCTTGCGCCCCGGGATCGGGTGCAGTAGTAGTCTCGACCGAAGGAGCCGCATCTTATGCCTTTTGAGTATCTGCCGACCATGGCCCGGAATTCCGCGCCAAAACCGCCGCGCGTCCTGGCCGCGCCATCCCGGCCTTCCTGGTGTGCCGCGGCCAAACCTATCAGCGAATCCGTCGTCGCCTTGCTCAGCAGCGCCGCGCTACGCCTGGTCGGTCAGGAGCCGTTCATACCGCACAACGATTTTAGCTTCCGCAGCGTGCCGTCTGATCCGCGCGCCGGTGAAATCATTATCGATCATCACTCGGGCATCGGCCGTGTCCCCAAACAAGATCCCGAAATCGTTTTTCCGCGTACGGCGCTAGCCGAACTGGCACAGCACCGCGCGGTGGGCGCGATTGCGCCGTTTCATTTTTCTTTCATGGGCGGTCTGCGCGACCATTTGAGAGTTGAAAACGACCTTGCGCCCGCCCTGGCGAGCGAACTGAATCGAGAGCAAGTCGATCTCGCGCTGCTGGTGCCGTATTGACCCTTCTGCCATGAGACCGTAGGTCTCATCGCCCATGTGATCGAAGCGAGCGGCATTCCAACTCTAGTGATCGGCACAGCCTACGACATCATGAACCGGGTTGTTCCGCCGCGCGCCGCCTTTGTCGATCACCCGGTGGGCCGTACGTTCGGTCCGCCGGGCGACCGGCAGCGTCATCGCGCGGTTCTGGCCAGAGCCCTCGACGAATTTTCCAAGTTCGTCCGGCCGGGTGAGATTCGCGATCTCGGCTGCAACTGGTCTCCAGACGGCAGTCGCGCATGGGAAACCGAGTTGCGCGCTGAAATGCTCCACGAGCGTTGACTCAAGCGGAGCATTTATGGTTAATGATCCGACAAGCCCTTTGGGAGGAAGTGTCACAATGCTCAGCCGTGTCTGCATCCTTTCGACCGTATTGTCTTTAGTCGTAGCTTTAGCCGCCTCCAGTCATGCCGCCGCCCCTTTTTACGAAGGCAAAAGCATCCGAATCGTGGTCGGCTTCTCCGCAGGCGGCGGCTTCGACACCTACTCGCGGCTGATCGCTAGGCATTTGGCCAAACACGTACCGGGTAGTCCCGCTATTGTCGTCGAGAACATGACGGGCGCGGCCAGCCTGGTCGCGGCGAATCATGTCTATAATGTTGCCAAACCCGATGGTCTCACTATCCTCAATTTCCACGGCAACCAAGTTATCAACCAGGTCATTGGCAAGCCGGGTATCGAATTCGATGCGCGTAAGTTCGAATACATCGGCATTCCGACGCAGGACAACGTGGCCTGCGCATTCTACAAACCGAGCGGCATCACCACATTCGATAGTCTGAAAAACGCCAAAACACCGGTGAAACTGGGCGGCGTGGCACCGGGAGATACGACCTATAATACGGCGAAACTGTTGGCGGCCGCGCTTAAGTTGCCCATTCAACTCGTGGCCGGTTACAAAGGGACGGCGGAAGTCCGTCTTGCCGCCGAGGCAGGTGAAGTGGCGGGCGGATGCTGGCAATGGGAATCGATCAAATCGATCTGGCGTCAAGGGCTCGATGCCGGCAACGTAGCGGTGGTTTTACAGGTCAACGCCAAACCCCACCCAGAGTTGCCCAAGGTGCCCAATGCGATCGATTTTGCCGCCAACGAAAACAGCAAACTCTTGCTCAAATTTGGCGGCCACGATCCGGCGGCGATCACGCGTCCTTACGCGCTCGGCCCGGGAACTCCTAAGGATCGGGTGCAGCTCCTGCGCAAAGCTTTCGTTGAGACGCTCAAGGACCCAGAATTTCTCGCCGATGCAAAAAAATCGCGGCTCGACACCGACCCTCTGACCGGTGAAGAAGTCGAAAGAATCGTCGCCCAACTTTTCAAAATCGACCCGGCGATAGTGGCTCAGCTGAAAGAAATATTGAAGTGAGCGATTGGCAACCCGATTCGGGAGATCTCATGAAGTTGACCAAGATTATTTTCTGCGCCGCTGTGACCCTGACGCTGAACTTATGGAGCCGGCCCGGCCTGCCGCAAGACAGCTTTTACCGCGGCAAGACCGTACGCATTATTGTCGGCGCATCGGCCGGCGGCGGCTACGATACCTATTCACGCACCCTGGCGCGCCACATGGGCAAACATATCCCCGGCAACCCGACTCTGGTGGTTGACAACATGCCGGGCGCGGGGTTTTTGATCTCGGCCAATCATATGTACAAAGTCGCCAAGCCCGACGGCTTGACGATCGGCCACTTCATCGGCGGACTCTTCTTGCAACAACTGCTCGGCAAATCAGGAATCGAGTTTGACGCCCGCAAGTTCGAGTACATGGGCGTCCCGGCGCAGGACAATTACATGCTCGGCGTGCACAAGAGCACGGGCATCACGAGCATTGAGCAGTGGCTGTCGTCGAAGACGATGGTCAAGTTCGGCGGCGTCGGCGTGGGCTCGGCCACCGATGACATCCCGAAAGTGTTGGGTGCAGCCATCGGCTTGCCGTTCCAATTAGTCTCGGGCTACAAAGGCACAGCCGACGTGCGCCTTGCGTTCAACAGCGGAGAAATCAATGGAATCTGCAATTCTTGGGAATCGTTCAAAGCGACATGGAGCAAAGAGCTGGCCGCGGGGGACGTGGTGATCGTGTTACAGAATACCGCCAAATCCCATCCAGACCAACCCAAGCTGCCGCTGGCGATCAACTACGCCAAGACAGAAGAAGGGCAGAAGCTCATCAAAGCGCTCGTCCACAGCGTCGGCCCCACGGCGCGGCCCTACGTCTTGCCTCCTAAAACGCCCAAAGATCGCGTACAAGTTTTGCGTAAAGCGTTCATCGATACCATGAAAGATCCGGAGTTTCTCGCCGATGCCAGCAAGGCCCGATTGGACATTAATCCGCTCGACGGCGCCGAACTGGAGAAGAACGTCAGGGAAGTTTTTAATCTCGATCCCAAGCTCATCCCACGCGCGAAAGAAATTCTCAAGTGAACCGGATGGCGGAGCGCTGGATTGATCGCCTTGCGCACCCAGCATTCCACCCTTCCATTAATCCATCACTCCAGCTCCCCATTTCAGAAGCCGCAGTCCGCCGGCGTCACGTCTACGGTGGCGATATGCTCGTTGTCTTTATCGAAATAGGAATATCGCAGGGTCACCTTTTTCTTTAAAAAGTCGTCCCGCAGTTCGGGTTGATTGCAGGCGCCTTGTGTTACTCTCTGTTTCGCGCCGGCAGCAAATCTTGCATGATCGAGCTGGCGCACCGAATAAGGCACCAGCCGGTACTTGTAGATGAGCATCGCCGCGTGGGCTTCGACCACGGTTAGCTCGGTTTCCTTGTCGATCATCATCGGCACTGAGCGGTTGAGTTCGGCGGCGATTCGGCTCAGGCGCGCCTCAGAATCCGGCGCGACATTATCGCGAAAAAACGTCGGCGCTCCCCAGAACAACAAGTACCCAGCGAGCACCCCCAAGCCGATCCAGAGAAGCGATTTGCTCATGGTTGTTCCGCGCGGCGCCAGGATCAGAGCCCAACTAACGCGCCGGTTTGACTTCAACGAGATTCCAGGTCGTGCTCCCGGTCGAGCCAGTCAGCACGACCCATTGTCGCGCGATCCGGTTGAGGCGTTTTAAATCCCGATTTTTGACTAAGACATAGCTGGTTCTCTTCGCGCGCAGCAGATTTTCAATCTCAGAGGGCGAGGACAGCACCGCCACCACCTCGCGTTGCAAGTAAAAATTGAAATCGTGCATCGCATCCGCATAGATATACAAGGGCGCGCTGTCCGGAACCACCTTGCGGATCTCAGCAGATAAGGGGCGGCGCGATTTGAAATTTTCCAAATAAGGAAAAACCCAGAGCACCGCGCTGATCAACAGCAGAGTCATGGTCGCCACCCCCCCTTGAACGGCTTTCAGGGGCTCGCGCCGCCAAAAAAAATGCGCCGTTAACGCCGCGCCCGCGGCCAAAATAACGCCGCCGGGGGCGAACCACCAGAACGCCTCGCGGCGTATGATCCACGTGACGGCGAGCGACGAAAATCCAGCCACGGCCAAAATCGCGAAATTGGCCGAACCGAACCAACGAAAATTGTCCGGCTCGCTGATCGCGCCGGTCGAAAGATCGTTGAGATAATTGCCGATCAAAAGGGCTATGACCGGTAGGAGCGGCAGTAAGTAAAGTTCGCGCTTGGTGTCCGACGCCGAAAAAAATAAAAAAACGGCGAAAAACCATAATACGAAAAATAGCAAAACCGGCTCGCGCCAAATTCTCGTATAAGGCCGATAAGCCAGCAATGCTGGAACAGCAAGAATGGTCCAGGGTAGCAGATCAACCGGCAGCGTCGTTAAATAATAGTAAAACGGCTGGCGATGTCCTGTGCCGCCGGTGAAACGTTCGAAATGATGGACCCAAAGAAAATCGTTAAGCCACTGGCCGCCGGTTGCGTAAGAGACGGCAACCAACCATGGCGCAGAGACGATTATGAAAAGCGCTATGCCCTCCGGCAACCTGGCCAGAGCCAGAATCTTCCAATCGCGCCGGGCGATCAAGAAGGAGAGCAACAGCAAACCAGGCAGCACCACGCCGATCAAGCCTTTCGCCAAGGTGGCCAGTGCCATGCAAACGTAGGCGATCAGCGCTTGTTTTGGGCTGCCGCGATCGAACAGCGCACGGGCGAAGAAATAAATCGACACAATGAAAAAAAAACAAAATAACATGTCGATATGGGCCCAGCGCGCTTCCCAGATCACTCTTATAGAAGTGGCCAGGACCACGGCGGCCAACAGCCCCGCCCGAGCGCTGAAGAACTCTTTCCCGAATAAATAGGTTAGCCAGACGAAGCCGATGCCGCCGAGGGCCGCCGGCAGCCGCACGGCCCATTCATTGACGCCGCCGAATGACTTCGCCGCAAGCAATACCAGCCAGAAATAAAGGATCGGCTTATCCGTATACAGTTCGCCGTTGACGCGCGGAACGATCCATTCATTATGATCGAACATGATCCGGGCGATCTCGGCATAGCGCGGCTCCACCGGCGCCCAAAAGTCGCGCCAGCCGAGCCCGAAAAAAAACAGCACGACAGTGAGAACCAACAAGACGAGTGAATACTTTTTCTCTATAGACAAATTACATAGCCTGACCGGTTGAGTACCGTTAGGACTAACAGCCGCGGCGAGTTTTTTCTAGCGGCTTGGCATAGGCAACCGTGGATGGTGATGTGCGGAGTAAAACACGTACGTGGGGAGCCGGGTCCGACGGCTCCCCACGTACAAAAAGGCAAAAAAGAACTTAGAAGGCGTAGAGCAGTTGTAACCCAATGGTGGTTTGATTGCTGTCAGCGCCGCTCGCACCCTTTTTGTAGACGCCCCGATTGGCCCAATCCTGGCGGACTTCCGCTCGGCCGATCAACATTTTGGTGAACTTGTAGCTGCCGGTGAGAGTGATTTCGCCGAGCGTGACATTCGGCGCCGGGTTGATCGATGACAAACCAAAGGTTCGCGCCGCATCGCTATCAATGAACACTTCGCCGCGCAGCGCGGTCGTAAAGCGTTCGGTCCACCCCCAGGAGGCGATCGCAGCAATAGCATGCCAGTATGCGTCTCGAGTCTCGGTGGGCGTCAAAACATTCGATTCGCCGCCGAGCGTATACTCCAGGAGCAGCGTCAGCGGGTCCATCGGTTTAATGGTGGCGACACTGCTCCAGGTAAAGCGCGTATTTCCGGTGTTGTGATATTGTTCAGGACCTAAAATCAGATTGCTTGCCAACCCAAATGTTTCCGAAGGAGTAAAGTTGACGCCAAATATACCCGACGGGGCGTTGTTATTATCATGCGGGTTATCCCAGCCGGTGACGATCCCAGTGCTTGCGGTAAACGTCTTATGGAATGGATAACTAATTAACATGCCCAGGTGGCGCAACGGTACGCCGAAATTAAAAGCGAATGAACGTGAGATGTTCTCGTTGTAAGCACCGGGTGCATTAAGAATCTCCGTACCGAGCGGAGTCACAAACAACCCGCCCTTGATGCCGAGTCCCTGACCGAGCGGAATGGTCGTCGTTAGGTAGGCCTCCCGGAGTTCTGCCGAGGGTTCGTCTCTCAGTACAAGTGGAAACGGGTTTGCACCACCCCAGTAGGTTGCTTCCCTCAACAACTCACCCCCGCGGCCGAAATCCCCAGAAAGCTTGAAGCCGACGCCCCAATCCTTCTCCGGCTTCTCCACCGCCAGATGTAAATAATTGAAAGTGAGTTTGTTGTAATCCTTATCGAAATAGCGCCCGGAAATGTTTCGCGGGATCTTGGGATGATTGGAGCTCCAAGTGTAGCTGGTATCCAAAAAGCCACTGAACGCCAGACCCACCGCTTTTTCCAAAGCACCCTTGCCTGAAGCGATGCCCTTGTCCATTTCGCCGACACTGCTGTCCAGGCTAAGCCACCCCGGTGCGAGTGGTTTATCCTCCTGCGCTCGCACCGCCGTAGAAAACGCCGCCAGCGCCCAAGCTGCCGCAAGCGCTGCTATCGTCTTTTTCATCTATCTAAAACCTCCTATTGAGATACAGTTACAAACTCACGTACTTCAGCAGATCGTCATCCCCATGTAAAGAAACGCAATACGAATGCCAGTTATGCGTCTTCGCAACGTTCACGTAGCTGAGAAAAACATGATGATTTACGACGCTGGCAGGCGCAGATCCCTTTTCTGCCCAAAATCCAATCAGACGATGCTTATTAAAATAGCAGCTCGAGCGCAGTCATCCGGCTTGCCGGAGGAATCTTTCGACCCAATCTGCTCATGTGCCGGCGTGGCTTGTTTTCAGCTTTCACCAGGCCCGGCAACGCCGAGTTTAACCAACCCCGAACCGGGGTAGCGCCTCGGCGGCGCACCCCGGTTCTGCGCGGGCAAAAATCGCCTTAGGACTTGCCGCCTTCAGTAGCAAAAACCGGCGCGGTTTGAGGCACGTGCTGAATGACCGAGCTGCCGCCCCCTCCCATATACGAGCGCGACGTGCCCGAAGTCGTCGAAACAAAATCCGGATAGGCGACGTTGCCGTGTTCGCCGATATCGAGACCCTCGATTTCTTCGTCGGCCGATACCCGCACACCGAGGGTCGCGTCAATAATTTTCCAGACAATCAGTGAGCTGATCAGGACGAAAGCGCCAACGCCGGCGACGCCCGCGAGTTGGGCGAACAGCAACTTGGGGCCGCCGCCGAAGAATAGACCGTTGCCGGTCGTATTCGGAGTAAAATGGTCCTGAGCGAAGAGCCCGACGCAGAGGGTGCCAAACACGCCGCACACGAGGTGCACGGACGTGGCTCCCACCGGATCGTCGATCTTGATTTTGTCGAAGAACAGGACCGAGATCACGACCAGGACGCCGGCGATTAAGCCGATCACCAGAGAACTCGGGACGCTTACGAAGGCGCACGGAGCCGTAATCGCGACCAGTCCGGCCAAGGCGCCGTTCAAAATCATGGTCAGATCGGGTTTGCCCAAGAGGAGCCAGGCTGTGATCGAGGCGGAAATAGCCGCAGCCGCGGCCGCGGTATTGGTCGCAACGGCGATTCTGCCGATGGCGCCCGCGTCCGCCGCCATGGTGCTGCCCGGATTGAATCCGAACCAGCCGAACCATAGTACGAAAACTCCGATGGTGGCCATGGCGATACTGTGACCCGGGATTGGCACGACTTTGCCCTCGCGGTTGTATTTGCCGATGCGCGGACCGAGGACCATCGCCCCTGTCAAAGCTGCCCAGCCGCCTACCGAGTGAACCACTGTCGAACCGGCGAAATCGAACATGCCGAGCTTGGCAAGCCAGCCACCACCCCAGATCCAGTGACCCACGACTGGATAAATCAAAGCCACCATCACAAAGCTAAAGACGTAAAACGCGCTGAACTTGATGCGCTCGGCCACGGCGCCCGAAATGATCGTGGCCGCCGTTCCGGCAAAAACGAGCTGAAAGAAAAATTTTGTCCATAGCGGTACGCCCGTCCAATTGATCGATGAATAGACTCCCTTGTAAGCGTCGCCCACGGCCGGACTATTGTCTGCGCCGCCGACGAACCACAGACCCTCAGTGCCGAAGAACGGGTTCCCGTCCCCGAACATCAGCCCCCAACCAATGACCAAGAAAGCGATCGATGACGCCGCAAACACAATGAAGTTTTTGGCCAGAATTGTCACCGTGTTCTTCGCTCGGCACAAACCCGATTCTACCGACGCGAAGCCTAAGTTCATAAAGAACACCAACATGGCTGCAACAAGTGTCCATAGGGTATCCAGCGCCACTTTGGCGCCGCCGATTTGATCGAGCAGCCCCTGAGTGAATTGTGCCGGTGCCGCGCCGGGGTCCTCCTTTTTGGCCTCAGTCGGTGCCGGTGTGGGCGTCTCGACCGCAGCTACGTTCGGTGCCGGCGCTTCCTGCGCCCAAGAAAATTGGCTCGTTAACAAAAGCGCGAGCGTTGCTGCGCGGCCCAGGTTCCTCAGGTTGAATTTGCCGATATTCATGTTTCCCCCCTTAGCTTCGTCCGTACAGTTGCCTTGTGCTTAGATCGCGTCTGCACCTTTTTCTCCCGTGCGGATGCGGATCACTTCCTCCACGCTGCTGACAAAAATTTTTCCGTCGCCGATCTTGCCGGTTTTAGCGCTGTCGGTGATGACCTCGACCACCTTCGTCGCGAGATCGTCGGTGGCGAGAATTTGAATCTTCACCTTGGGCAAAAAATCGACCGAGTATTCCGCGCCGCGGTACAGCTCGGTATGCCCTTTCTGTCGGCCAAAACCCTTGACCTCCTCGACCGTCATGCCTTGGATTCCTGCCTTCGTGAGCGCCTCTTTCACTTCGTCAAGCTTGAACGGCTTGACGATCGCTTCGATCATCTTCATAAAATCTCCTTCCACTGAGCCGCCAAAGGAAACCCTCCGTTCATCGGCGTTCAAACAGCCGCAGAGCAACTGCAGTGCCAGCCCCGAACGATGTCCGCGCCGACACCCGCTAATAATGGAAATGATTCAACTAACGATTGGTGGCGCAAACGGCGCTGCCCGGACTTGATGCTGCCGGCTGCCCAGCGATTGGGCGCCGCGCTTAATTTCTAAGCAGACCGACAGGCGTGAAGCGTGATGTGAAGGCCCGTGTAGCGAGGCTGGACGACGCTGGGCCGGCCCGATCACGGCCACCGCGAGCCCGGCTCGGGCGATAGCCGCGCCAGCTCAGCGAAAGGAAAGACGGACTCAGTAAATGCGCCGGTGTTTAAGGGCTGGCAGATCGGCCCGCACCTTGTTCAGGTGATTCATGTCAATCGCGGCGCTAATCACGCCGGTACCGTTCGGTAAACGCGCGGCAACGTTGCCCCACGGATCGATGATCATCGAATGGCCGTGACACGCAAAGCTCCCCGAGCTCTTACCGAATTGATCGGGCGCGATCACGTACGCTTGATTTTCTATCGCCCGGGCGCGCAGCAAAGTTTCCCAGTGGGCTTCGCCGGTGAAGGCAGTGAAGGCTGAGGGCACGAAGATCACGTGCGCGCCTTGGTCGGCAAGGCCGCGGTACAACTCGGGAAAGCGCAGGTCGTAGCACACCGACAATCCGAGCGTGCCGAGCTCGGTCTTGACCGCGACCACATCGCCGCCATGGGCGCGCGTGTCCGACTCTCTTAATGAGACGCCGTTAGCGAGATCGACGTCGAAGAGATGAATTTTTCGGTATTTCGCAATGATTCTCCCGCCGGGATCGAAAAGCAGACTCGTATTGAAGGCTCGGTCGATGCCCGGAGTGGCCTCGAGGATCGAGCCACCGAGCAGGTAAATCCGCCGCTCGCGCGCAAGCTCGGACAAAGCCTCAGAAGTCGGCCCTGGGATCGGCTCGGCGCTGTCGCGCTCGCGTTGTTTAGGACCGCGCCAAATGAAGACTTCGGGCAAAACCACCAGTCGAGCGCCCTGAGCCGCCGCTTCCCGAACCCAATGGCGCGCTTCTGTGAGATTTGCCTGCTTATCGTCCGACGCTGCCATCTGGACTGCCGCGGCAAGGTACTTCATAACCGGCCACCTCTCGAGTTGGCGCTGGTGCTTATCGACTCATCAACACCGGACAGGGCGCGTTGCGCAGCACATACTCAGTGGTGCTGCCGAGCACCATTTCGATAATACGGCGATGGCCGTACGCGCCGATAAAGAGCAGATCGTGATGGCGGTTGACCAGTTGCTCGACGATCTTTTGTTCCGGATAGCCGCGCCCAGTCTCATAGCTCACCTCGATCGCGTACGAACCCAGGTAGCCCTTGGCCCGTTGTAACAGGGCTTGCGCCTGCGCTTCTTCGCGCGCGATACTCAGCACCGCGAGCGGCAGTTTAAGCACGGAACAAAATTCAGCCGCGGATTCCATCGCAGAGCTGGCCCGCTGGCTGCCGTCGAAAGCCAGTAACGGTCTCTCGATGGGCGTGAACTGCTTGGTCGAAATCAAGATCGGACGCGGACATTTTCGCGCAATGCTTTCCGCAGTCGTGCCGAGCAGTCCGGTGGAAAATTTCTCATTGACGCCGCGATGGCCGATGACCACCAGATCGGCGACCTTGGCGCGTTCGCAGATCTCGTTGGCGATCAGCCCCATATCCAAAAAAGTCTGATGGCGAATTTTTTTCTTGACGCACAGCTCGACGAAATCGGCTAGAATGATCTTGCCGCGCTCGTCGAGAATCTCGCGCATCTTGGCCGAAAAATCGAGATAGGGCTCAAAGCCGAGGGAGCCGGAGATGTCGTGGAAGAACGTGCCCTCGATCGACATGGTGTCGATGACATGCTGGCCGAGGAGCGTGCCGTTGAATCCTTGGGCTAGCCAGAGAGCATGCTCGAGCGCAGCCCGGCCATGTTCCGAGCCATCGAGAGGAACAAGGATGTTTTTGATCATGCATCCCTCCTGACGACAACGCCCCAGCCTCGGGATCGCCATAAGCCCCGCAGGCCCGGCGGCTATGTGGAAAGCACGATAACAGGGCGGGAGCTATTTTCAAGGAGAAATCTGCACGGGAGGTTTACAAACTGCCTTCATTGCGCGATATTCGCCATAGCCCATGGCTCATCCAAAAAATCGTCAAGATGCCCGGCTCCAGGAACTCATTGCGCGCGCCAGCGCGATGAAACTTCAGGTACGCAAAGAGAAGCTCCTGCGTGAAGCGGGCTATCGCGTCCATAGCGGCCGCTGCCGCCTCAATGGCCAAGACCTCATCATCATCGATCGTGATGCGCCGATCGGGGATCAGATCGAGTTTCTTGCCGGCGAGTTGGCGGAAAGGCAAAGAAGCCGTTCCGACAGCGGCGAATTAACGGACGCGCATCTCGGCTAAATAGCCTCGCTCCGGTCCGCTTGCTTGGAAAAGGTGACGGCGCTCAGCCGCGCCGGCGCTCCGCTTTGCCTTGATCGGCCCAACTCAGTGTACGCGGATTTTTTTTGCCGCTTCGATGCCAAGGGAGAACTCGTCGTCGCCTACCTTGAGGGTCATCATACCTAGCGAAGGGGCGACGTCGAGAATATGAACTTTGGCGCCCGGACGAAGGCCATGGTCCTGCAAATAGCCGAGCAGGCGCACATCCCGCTCGCCGCCTTCGGTGATAAAATCCAGCTCTACTTTTTGCCCATCGGTGGCGTCGCTCAGCGGCATGGTCTTCGGTCCGGGACTTTTGCTCGCGCCCGGTATCGGATTGCCGTGCGGGCAAGTCGTCGGATTGCTCAGCAGCTTCGCCAGCCGCTCTTCGACCTCCTGCGAAATCGCGTGCTCCAACCGATGCGCCTCTTGATGAGCCTTGACCCAGTCCAATCCGAGCAGGTCGGTCAAGAAACGCTCGGTTAGAAAGTGCCGCCTGACGATATTTTCGGCGACCTTTTTGCCGTCTCCCGTCAGATGAATTTCCTTACGGCGGTTGATCGTGACGTAGCCTTCTTTGGCAAGGCGCCGCAGCGTGGCAAAAATGGTCGATGGCGACACGCCGGTTTCGGCAGCCACGCGGGCGGCAATCACGGGTCGCGATTCCTCGGAAAGCTGATAGATCGCTTTTAGATAATCTTCGAGCGCATGCGTGACCTTGTGGGCTTCCATGAAGGTTCTATTCCTGCGATTCAAAGCAGCGGTCCGACGATTTTGCTCGGGCAAAGACAACCCAGGCATGTTATTGCACGAATTCACGAAGTTCAAGTTGACCTGCGAAATGACGCGCATCCCGCCATCTCGAACCTCGGCGACTCAAGCCGAATCATAGCGGCGCGCTAGAACCAAAACGCTCTTTCAGGTATCTATGGTACTGCTTACGGGACTTCTATGGCGGTTATCGACGTCGATCGAGTCAGCAAAAGTTACGACCAAACGATCGCGGTCAAAAATTGCAGTTTACAGGTGGATTCCGGCGAGATCCTCGCGCTCCTCGGACCTTCCGGTTCGGGTAAAACGACGCTGTTGCGGGTGATCGCTGGCTTCGAACGGCCCGATCGGGGTCGGATCGTTATCAACCATCGCACCGTCGTCGATACTGCGGCCTCCCTATGGCTGCCTGCCGAAGAGCGCGGCGTCGGCATGGTATTCCAGGATTATGCTCTGTTTCCCCATTTGACGGTGTCGCAAAACGTCAGTTTCGGATTGCGCAACGGCAGCAAAGCCGACCGGCAAGCCCGCGTCGACGAACTGCTCCGGCTCACCGAACTGCACTCTCTCTGCAATCGCTATCCCCATGAACTTTCCGGCGGCCAGCAGCAGCGCGTGGCGCTCGCACGAGCGCTCGCGCCACGCCCCCCCGTGGTGCTTCTCGATGAGCCGTTCAACGGTTTGGATCCGGAGCTGCGCCCGCAGATGCGCCGCGAGATCGCCGCTATTTTACGACAACTCGGGACCGCGGCCGTTCTGGTCACGCACGATCAGGAAGAAGCTCTTGGCATGGCGGATTATGTCGCGGTCATTCGCAATGGCGAGCTGCAGCAGATCGGCACTCCCGAGGACGTCTACTACTCGCCCCGGACCATGTTTGTCGCAAGTTTCGTCGGCCACGCCGACTTTATCCCCGGGACGGTCGGTGATTCGCAACTCCAAACAGAGATCGGCAATTTCCCCCGTCCGCCCGAGGCGGACATCGGTCCGGTCAAAGTCATGATCCGCCACGAAGCCGTAAACACGAGCGCGAACGGCGTATGGGCGACCGTCGAAGAGCGCGAATTCCTGGGCGGCGAAATTCTTTACCGGCTCCGTTTGCCGTCAGGCTCGACCGTTCATCTAGAGCAACGCAAACCCGTGCATTGGCCGGTCGGACACCAGGTACAAATCGAAGTCCATCTTCCTAGCGCGGTCGTTTTTCCAGCGACCAACGACTCGACTAGCTAACCCCTCCCTGCTGCTGCGATTTAAGGCGCGCCGGCTGCTGGCGCTCCCTGTTGGCCGAAGCGATGAGCGTCCGACGTGATAGCCTCGGCCCCGAACTGCGCCTTATCACAACCATGGTCTCGGCCTTGACAAAGCTTCATTCTTCTATTAGACGAATATTAATTTTTCGCATGACCAAATAATTTGGCAGATTGAACGCCGCCGGCAGCCTCCGGCAGATCGCGGCTCAGGAGGAAACGAAAATGCCTCATACCCAAGCAATCACGCGCAACCTTTTGGCTATTTTGCTTGTCTCCTTGTTGGCTGGCCAGGCGCTCGCCCAAGAGAAGGTCCTCAATCTATACACGGCGCGCCATTATGCAACGGACGAGTCTTTCTATACTGGCTACACCCAAGCCACCGGAATCAAGATCAATCGGATCGAAGGCGGCGAAGACGCGCTCTTCGAACGCATCAAGGCGGAGGGCGCGAATAGCCCGGCAGACATTTTTCTGACGGTGGACGCCGCCCGGCTCTGGCGTGCCGAGCATGCCGGCATCTTCGCGCCGGTAAAGTCGGCCGTGCTCGACAAGCGGATCCCCGCCCAGTTCCGCGGCGCTGACAACAAGTGGTTCGCCTTTTCCGCCCGGGCCCGTGTGATCGCGTACGATAAAAGCAAGATAAAACCGGCCGACCTCTCGCGTTACGAAGACTTGGCGCTTCCCAAGTGGAAGGGGCAGATTTGCGTGCGTCCGAGCAGTCATCCTTATAATTTGTCGCTCATCTCGAGTCTGATCAGTCATCTTGGCGAGGAAAAGGCCACCGAGTGGGCGCGCGGCATAGCGGCCAACCTGGCGCGTCCTCCGCGCGGCGGCGATACCGACCAGCTCAAGGCGGTCGAGGTCGGCGAGTGCTCCATTGCGATCTCCAACCACTACTATTATTTACGCTTGATGCGCTCGGAAAAACCGGACGAGCGGGCTTTGACCGAGAAAGTCGGACTCGTTTGGCCCAACCAGGCGGACCGCGGCACCCACATCAATGTTTCCGGCGGCGGTTTGCTCGCCCGCGCGCCGAATCGAGATGCAGGCATCAAATTTCTCGAATACCTCGCAAGCGATTCGGCGCAGACTCTGTTCGCCAAGGGAAATAATGAATGGCCTGTCGTGAGCGGCGCGAAATTGGACAACCCCGCTCTCGAATCATTGGGCAAATTCAAAACCGACTCGCTGCCCCTCGCGGTGCTCGGAAAGACCCAAGCGGCCGCCCAGCGCATCGCCGACAAGGTCGGTTGGAAATAGTCTAGAATCATGGGATGCCTTACCCGCAACGAGCCATGATCGGCGCCATCGCGTTGCCTTTTCGTTTCGCCAAGCGGCCGATGGCCGCGCGCCTAGGCTTTCTCGGTTGGAGTTCGATCGCTACCGCCGCCTTCGTGCTCGCGCCCATCGCCGCGGTGGTTTTCAATGTGTTCCTGCCCAGTGAAGCCACCTGGTCTCATCTTCTCTCGACCGTGCTGCCCGAGTACATCTGGAACACCCTGGCGCTGATATTTCTAGTCGCCCTCGGGGTAATTTTTTTTGGCGTCACTGCCGCGTGGCTCGTCGTCGCCTACCGCTTTCCCGGCCAGCCGATTCTCGAATGGGCTCTGGTTCTGCCGCTCGCCATGCCAGCCTACGTAATGGCTTACGCCTACACCGACTGGCTTCAGGCCGCCGGCCCGGTGCAGACCCTGCTTCGCGACCTCACCGGCTGGAAGGTTCGCGAATACTGGTTTCCTGAAATCCGTTCGCTCGCCGGCGCTGCCGCGATGCTGACGTTTGCTCTCTATCCTTACGTTTATCTACTCTCGCGCAACGCCTTCCTCGAACAATCGCGCACGACGATGGAAGCCGCCAGGCTCGCCGGCTGCGGCGCCTGGGGCCGCTTCTGGCGCGTGGCGCTGCCGCTTGCGCGCACAGGCATCGTCGCCGGCACCGCGTTGGTCTTGATGGAAGCGCTGGCCGACTTCGGCACGGTGTCCTACTTCGCGGTCAACACCTTCACGGCCGGTATTTACCGAGCCTGGCTTTCCCTCGGCGATCCGGTCGCGGCCGGCCAACTCGCCACCTGTCTATTGGTTCTGGTGCTGCTCATGCTCACGGTCGAGCGAATGCAGCGCGGCGGCGCCCGCTACGCGGCCAAACGTACGCCCATGCCACCCCGGCGCTTGCGCGGCGTTGCTGCGGCCGGTGCCACGGTGATGTGCCTAACCCCGATTTTGTTCGGATTTCTCATTCCGTTTGCCATATTGACAAAACTGATCGCCGCAGATCCGCAAGCGCGCTTCGGACCGCGCCTCTATGCCCTGGTGATGAACACCTTCACGCTCGCCGGCGTCGCCGCCCTCGTCGCCGTGGCGGTCGCTTTACTGCTCGCCTATGCGGCGCGAACCGTCAAGAATCCGCTGGTCGATGGCGCCAATCGTCTTGCCGTCCTCGGCTACACCTTACCTGGCGCGGTGATTGCGGTGGGCATCCTTCTGCCGCTCGGCAAGTTCGACAACGCGGTCGCCGCCTGGTTTGACGAACAATTCGGCATCAAAACCGGTCTATTGCTCACCGGCTCGATGACCGCCCTGATCTACGCTTACGTCGTGCGTTTTCTTGCCGTCGCATTCCAGACCGTCGAGGCGGGTCTCACGCGGGTCACCCCGTCGATGGACGATGCCGCGCGCAGCCTCGGTTTGTCGCCGGTGCGCACACTCGCGCGGGTGCATGTGCCGATTGTACGGGGCAGCCTCGCCACTGCGGCGCTGCTCGTATTTGTTGACGTTATGAAGGAATTGCCCGCGACTTTTGCCATGCGGCCGTTTAACTTCGATACCCTTGCAGTAGAAGCCTATAACCTCGCCAAAGACGAGCGCATCGCCGAAGCCGCGGTGCCGTCGCTGGTCATGGTCGCCATCGCGCTCCTGCCGCTGATCCTGCTTTCGCGCCAGATCACCCATACCGGCCAAAAACGCTAAACCGCCCGTGCAATTAAATCTGCCCGCGCGCAGAAGCGCGGCTGAGGGACGATGGCCGATTTGACAAACTTTTTTTTTTTGCATAAACGAAACCTGTGAATTGCACGATACCAAATTCACGTTTCTGGCATTCCACCTCAATTTTACTCGTGGCTTCCCTGCTGCTTCTCGCCCACACCCCGGTCTTATCCGCTAACAACGAGGCCAAGCGTATCGTAGCACTGATCGACTATATCGGCGGCGATTATCGAAATGCCGTCCAAGGCGGCAGAGTCGTCAACGCGGACGAATATACGGAGATGAGCGAATTTTCGGCGCGCAGTTTGGAGCTGCTCAAAGAGCTCAAATCCGCCGAAGGTGACAAAGCGGGGATCGAGAGGGATCTGAACGCGCTCGCCGCGCATATAAGGAATAAGACCGGCGACGACGCGGTACCCCAATTGGCGCAACAGATCAAAGAGCGACTGATCAAGACCTATTCCATCGCGACTTATCCCAATGCGCTCCCCAACTTCGCTGGCGCGCAATCGATTTACACGCAGAATTGCGCGCAGTGTCACGGCGCGGGCGGCAAAGGAGACGGCCCCGGCCGCGGGTCGATGAATCCGAAAACACCGCCCCCGGCGAATTTCACGGATGCGGCATTCATGGCAGGACTGTCGCCGTTCAAAGTTTTTAATACCACCAGCTTCGGTATTGAAAACACAGCGATGGCTTCGTTCACAGCATTGCCCGAGGACCAACGCTGGCAAGTGGCCTTCTACGTGATGGCGCTGCGGTTTGCGGCCGATGCAGCCGGCACCGGAGAGGCATGGCTGAATGGCAAAGCCCCGCCGGCCAATCTCACCAGCACGGCGACCCTGGCAACTTCATCCGACGACGAGCTTGCGGAGAAAATCAAAAAGAGTCTGCCCGGCGCGCCCGTAAACGAAATGCTCGCATATCTCAGGCGCGGCCTTTTGGAGAAGAAATCCACCGATCCGCTGCTGATCGCGCGCACCCTGCTTGGCGAGGCCGCAACGATCTACAGCCAGGGCGACAAAGAGAAAGCCTATCAGAAAGCGATCGAGGCCTACCTCGACGGTTTCGAAATGGCCGAGCCGGCGCTTTTCGCCAAGGACGCGTCCCTCGGACGATCTCTCGAAGCCCAGTTCACCCAGTTTCGCAACTCGATCCGGCAAGGGGTGCCCGCGGGTGAGCTTTCTAAGCAGCACCGAGAGATTGAGGTCGGGCTCGATCGAGCCGCGCAGCTGATGACGGAACCCGGCGCTTTCTCCGGCTCCTACGCATTCTTGAACTCGGCTTTGATTATCCTGCGCGAAGGTTTGGAAGCAGCGCTGATTCTCGCCGCGATCATCGCCATGCTCAAAGTCATGGGCGCGGCACACGCGGTGCGCTACATCCATTACGGCTGGATCCTCGCTCTGCTCGCCGGCTTGATTACCTGGCTTGCCGCGCAGACCGTTCTCAGTTTGAGCGGCCAGCACCGCGAAAGCATGGAGGGCTTCATTTCCATTTTTGCCGCGGCGGCCCTTTTCTATGTTGGTTATTGGCTGCACACGCGCAGTGAAGCCAAACGCTGGCACGCGTTTATCCACGACCGGGTGCAAAATGTTCTTTCGCGAAAGAGCATCGTCGGCCTGGTCGGCATATCGTTCTTCGCGGTTTACCGCGAAGCTTTCGAAGTGGTGCTCTTCTATCAGGCTCTCTGGCTGCAAAACGAAAATAATCAGAGCGCGATCGTGGCGGGCTTTGGCGTCGGCGTTCTCGCCATGCTTGTAGCGACTTTCGTAATTTTGAAAGCCGGCCTGCGCATGCCGCTCAGATACTTTTTTGCCGTCACCGGCACGCTGCTTTACATCATGGCGTTCGTTTTCGCCGGCACCGGCATCAATCAATTGCAGGCGGCCGGTTGGGTTCCGGCAACGCCGCTCGATTTTCCGCCCGCTCTCCCCCTCCTCGGCATCTACCCGACCATCGAGACTCTGGCGGCGCAGGCGCTGTTGCTCTGCCTTTTGGTCGCTACTTCTCTGTGGCTCGCGCTTCAGCGGAGAAAGGCTGTCGCGTAAACGGAGGTCGCCCAGGCAGCCAATCTTTGCCTTGGGATTTAAAGCCCAAACAAAGCACGCGCGTTTTCGCTTGTCACATCAGCAACTTCGCCGAAATCGATTTGCTTCAAAGCAGCGATCGTCTCGGCCACAAAGCGGACATAGGCCGGCTCGTTGCGTTTGCCGCGGTGCGGCACCGGCGTGAGATAAGGCGAATCGGTTTCGACAAAGATCCTGTCGAGCGGCACCTGACGAACCACGGCGCGCAGCGATTCCGCGTTCTTAAATGTGATAATGCCGGTGAAGGAAAGATAGAATCCCAAATCCAAATAGGCGCGCGCGGCGTTGTAGTCGCCGGTAAAACAATGGATCACTCCGCGGAGCTTTCCCTCGCCTTCGCTGCGTAACAGGGCGGCCGCATCCCGCGCCGCATCGCGCTCGTGCACCACGATCGGCAAGTCCATATCGCGCGCCATCTGAATGAACTGCACGAATACGCGCCGCTGCACGTCGTGCGGCGAATGATTGTAATAGTAATCGAGCCCAGTCTCGCCGATGGCCACGACCTTCGGTTGCTTGGCCAATTCGCAGAGCGCCTTAAGGTCATCCGTACCGACATCCTTCGCGTCATGAGGATGCATGCCGACCGTGGCATAAATGGCATCGCAGCGCGCGGCCAGCGCCACCGCTGCGCCATTGCTCGACATCTCACCGGCGCCGCCGACGGCGATGATTGTTGCAACTCCGGCTTCACGCGCCCGTGCAACCACCGCGTCGACTTCGCCGGCGTATTCCTTCCCCTGAATATGGGCATGGCTGTCAATCAACATGAAGGGCAATTTCTATTTTTCAGTTTCGATACGCGGAAATAAAACTTTGGGCGGATTGACCTTGTGGCCGGCAGCGAATCCTTGGCCCCACGGCGCTTTCAATGCATCCTCATTGACAGCGATCAACTCGCGCAACTCTCGCCCGGTGTCCGGCATAAAGGGTGCCAAGGTGCGCGCTAGCATGCGGACAACTTCGAGGAGATGATGCAACACCTCGCCGACCCGACCCTTTTTCGTCGCGTCTTTAATCATCGTGAACGGCGCGGTCTGCACGACGTAGCGATTAGCCTGATCAAGCGCCCACCATATTGACTCAAGCGCGCGGTGGAATTGCAGATCGTTCGTGAATTGTCCGGCGTCGAAAACGGCACGTTCCACGTTGTCGCGGAGTGTGCGATCCTGATCAGCTTGACTCCAACTCTCTCTCAGAGGTTGCACGATTCCATTAAAATATTTCTGTTGCATGGCGAGAACCCGGCTGACAAAATTGCCCAAATTGTTGGCCAGGTCCGCATTGATGCGCGTCACCAGCGCCGCTTCGGAAAATCTGGCGTCTTGGCCGAACGCCATTTCACGCAGAAGAAAATAACGAAAAGCGTCCATGCCGAAGCGCGCCTGCATATCCAACGGGCGGATCACGTTGCCCAGACTCTTCGACATCTTGCCGGAATCCATGTTCCAGTAGCCGTGTACGCGCAGATGATCGTAAAGCGGCAAACCGGCGGCCATCAGCATCGTCGGCCAATAAATTCCGTGCGGTTTGAGAATGTCCTTGGCGATCAGGTGATTGGCTTTGGGCCAAAGCATCGTCAATGAATCGCCGCCGCGGTGTTCCAGAGCACTGACGTAGTTGAGCAAGGCATCGAACCAGACATAGGTGACGTACTGCTCATCGAAGGGCAACGGAATGCCCCAATTCAAGCGGCTCGTAGGCCGCGAGATGCACAGGTCCTCGAGAGGCTCGCGCAGAAACGCCAAAACCTCGGCTCGGTAGCGCTCCGGCTGGATCAGATCCGGCTTGTCCTGCAAAGCCTCGAGCAAGCGTTGCTGGTAGCGGCTCATACGGAAAAAATAATTCTTCTCGCTGATGAATTCCGGCGCCTTTTGATGATCCGGGCATTTGCCGTCGACCAGTTCCTTTTCGGTGTAGAAACGCTCGCAGCCATAGCAGTACAAGCCGCCGTACTCGCCGAAATAAATATCGCCGGCATCGTAGATCTTCTGCAGAACACTCTGGACAAACCGGACGTGATAATCATCCGTGGTGCGGATGAAATGATCGTAGTCGATGCCGCAGGCGTCCCAAGTCGAGCGAAACAACTCGCTCACCCGATCGGCATAAGCCTTGGGCTCCGTGCCGCTCGCCGCCGCCGCTTGGGCGATTTTATCGCCGTGCTCATCCGTGCCGGTGAGCAGAAAAACGTCGTAGCCGATGGAGCGGTAGTAGCGCTTCAATACGTCGGCGACGACCGTCGTGTACGTGTGGCCGAGGTGCGGTTCGGCGTTGACGTAGTAGAGCGGCGTGGTGATATAGATTCGCTCCATCAGCGCTCCTCGACGAGCCTAAAAAGAAGTTTTTCCAGCACCATGCGCCGATTTAAATTGCGTTGAACCTCCGTCCTGGCGGCGGCGATGTGCGCGAGCGCGCTGAGCGCCGGCTCGACGGCCGTTTGCGCCGCTTGGGTTTCGAGTTCTCGGCGCATGTCCAAGTTCACCAGATCGCCGGCGCTGCAGCCAAGGCGGGCGATCGATAGATCCCGATACCAGCTCTCCGCCCAATTGAGAAATTCACGCGCGTCGTCGCGGCTTCCCGCCAGTGCTTCCGCCTGCATCATAGCCCGGCGATAATCTCCTCGATTCAACTCGATCAACATTTCAGCCCATTTTTTTCGATTTTCGCTCAGGCCGGCTCTATGGAGCGCCAGCGCCGCGCCGATGCTTCCCATGCTCAGGGCGGCGATCGCTTCGGCTTCGGCGACGCCGGCGCCGCGCGCTTGCAGATATCGGCGCACTTCCTCGCGCAGCAGCGGCGCAAAGCTGAGGCGAAGACAACGGGAACGCAACGTCGGCAAGAGACCGCCCTCCTGAGCTGCGATTAGAATAATCAAAGAATTTTGCGGCGGCTCTTCGAGCGTCTTCAGCAGCGCATTCTGCGACGCGACATTGAGCGACGTCGCCGGATCGATAAGCGCGATCTTGCGTTGGCCGGTGAATGACCGATAACGTAACTCGCGCTCCAGCTCGCGTATTTGCTGGATGCTGATTTCTTTCTTTGCCGACGGCGCCTCGATCACTCGGACGTCCGGATGATTGCGGTCGTCGATCCGCCGGCAGTTGAGGCACGCGCCGCAGTAGTCATGGACCCGCTCGCGGCAATGCAGCGCCTTGGCTAAGGCAGAGGCAGTTAGGCGCTTACCCACCCCCTCTGGCCCGAGAAACAAATAGGCGTGATGCAACCTGCCGTTGGCGAGCGCTGCCCGCAGCGCGGCGAGCTGCCTTTGCTGGCCAATGATCTCATTGAAGCTCATGCCAAGATTTCCCGATCAACGATGCGCCGAATCTCGCCTGCCACCTGGTCTTTGGGGCGGGACGAGTCAATGACCCGAAACCGCGCCGGTTCGGCAGCCGCCATGGACAGAAAACCAGCGCGAACTTTTTCATGAAATTCGAGACTCTCGCCCTCGAAGCGATCTTGACCTGGCCGGCCGAAGACGTGCCGGCGGCTCGTTCGCGCCAATCCCACTGCGACGGGGCAATCCAACAGAAACGTCAAATCCGGCCGTACCCCGGCATCGGCGACGCCGTTAACCTTCGCGAGCAGCTTCAGGTCGATGCCGCGGCCGTATCCCTGATAAGCCAAAGTCGAATCGGTGAAACGATCGCACAGGACAATCTGGCCCGCAGCGAGAGCCGGACGAATGACCTCGTTCACATGTTGTGCCCGGTCGGCTAAATAAAGAAACAGCTCGGTCGAGGAAGCGATCTCACGGTCGGTAACTTCTAGGAGGACTTTGCGAATCAGTTTCCCCAAAGACGTCCCGCCCGGCTCGCGAGTGAGCAGGCACGAGCGGCCTTTCGCCTTGAGATATCCTTCCAAGGCGAGGATTTGGGTCGACTTCCCGGCTCCATCCCCGCCTTCGAAGGAAATGAACCGCACCATCGAGTTCACAATGAAGAAAACCGCCGTTAGATGCAAACCGCGGCTGAAGCCGTGGCGCGTTGGGCTGAGGGACGAGGGATCGGCAGGCTATTGCTGAGGTTTGCCTTCGCCGAGCAGCAAGTTGATGCCGTTCACGAGCTGAGTGCTGGTAAACGGCTTGGTAATATAATAATCCGCGCCGAGCTTATAGCCGCCCAGCACATCCTCATACTGGACCTTCGCGGTTAGCAAAATAACTGGAATAGAAGAGGTTTCGGTTTTCCCTTTGAGCCGGGTCAAAACCTCCAACCCATCCATCTCCGGCATCATGATGTCCAAAATGATCAGATCTGCTTTGTGGTTCGGCAACATATTGAGCAATTCGGGTCCGCTGGAAGCGCTAAAGACGGTGTACCCCCGCCCTTCCAAAATGGTCTTGACGATGGTGATGATGTCCGGGTTATCGTCAACCACCATAATGGTCTTCTTTGTATCCATGCTCACTCCCTCTCGCGCCACGCTCTGCCCGAATGTCCGTGTTGGCTCCAATTGTCCAATCCTGCCGGCTGTGGCTTCCCCAACGCTGGTTTAAGATGCCCCAAACCTTTGTAGATTAACAATTTACCATCTTATGGCGCCAATGTAAATTGTGAGTTTTGGCAAGTTTGGCAATCTTCTCAGGGCGTAACGGCACGCCAGTACTCTTGCTGAATAGTGGTCGGCAGGTGTGTGTAAACGTTATTGAGAACCGCGGTTGATAGTAAAGGCGCCGTATTCGCTAAGGCCTGCCGGCTGAAAAGAACCTTCAAATCGCTTTGAATGTCTAGAATCGCCTTACCGCCCGGTGCGCCGGTTTCATTGAGAATCAGTCCGCCTATCAGTTCTTTATTGCCGCCGCCGATTACCTTGAACCCGACCTCGGCGCCAGAAACGATGATCAGCCCTTCCCAACGCAGTTGACCGGTAACGATTACATCGGCATTCCTGACGATCAGAATACCTTTTCCGGCTACGCTGCCGGCCAAGGTCACGGTATCCCCGCTCTCGGCAAGCCCGTCCACGCAACGCAGTTCGGGACTCCCTCCACTACCCCAGGTTTGGTTTTCATAAGTCAGCGCACCCGTGGCCGGTACCGCGCTGACGATTGCGGCGGCTTGGCCGCACAGACTGCTGGCCAATTGATTGATCGCCGCCGCGGGAAGATGATCGCTCGTGATGCTTGCCGGCGTGCTCGCGCCGTTTTCCAAGCTGCCCGGAGGCAATCCCCCCGCCGCCGCATTGATCAACCCAAGCAGCGAATCGCTATCCGCCGTGACCGCTGCGCGCGGCTTGGCGGACGAAATAGGCTTGCCGGTTACCGGATCATGGTCGCGTCCGGAAACTAACACCGCTCCACCGCCGAAAACCACTTGTGCGCCATTGCCTCTCAATCCGATCGCGGCATCCGCCAAATCATAGGATTTTCTCAGTTGAGCCTCGACCGTTTGCACTGATGTGCCGGCGGTGCCGGTGGAACGAACGACAATCCTTGCGCTGAGGGAATCATTCGGGGCGACGGTTGGGAAATTGACCGCAAATGTGCCGCCGCCGAAGTTCTCGGAGCGCGCTGCGGGACTGGGCGGAAAGCTCGCCGCTTGGGAGATTTCGTTCTTGCTCCATTCGAGTCCCGCGGTCGCCAGATAGAATGCTTCGATGCTCCCGCGCAAATTGGTCAATACGCGATAGTCATTTTGGAGCATCACCCGGGCGCCGATCCCGACCATCAGTAAAGCTGACAGTATCGCCAAGGAACTAAACAAGATCATTCCTCGGTCGCCGGACCGGTGCGTGCAGGAGAGGGCCATGGCGTCAGTTGCGCAGCTCGACGCTGCTCGAAAGAATGGAAGCCAGGTTGCCTGAAATTCTCGGATCAGGATTTTTGACCTGCACCGAGAAGGCGATTCTGACGCGCTTAATCGACTCCGGCGCGGGGGAACTTCCCAAGTCTGCGCCTTCGCCGTCAAAGTAAGTAAAGAGTTTTCCGGCGATCGGCAGAACCACATTGGCGACCAGGCAATCGCCGTTTCGCCGAATCACCTGGGTCCCCGGACACGTCGATGTCGGCCCGGCTAATTCATAGCGAATGTTCTCGCGGGGATCGGTACCCGCGCAATCGTCGTTGCCGTCGAGGTCCATCTGAATATGAATCAGGCTCGCACTTGCCGCGTAAACCCGATTGCACAAAGAGTCGGCATCGTTATCGGGGTCGTCAGCACCGCTGCCGATCTCGTTGGGCGCCTTCCCTGTGCCCCAGGATCCGGCGTGGCGGAGATCGCGTAGCATGATATCGAGCGCCCCCCGCGCATCCTCCAAAGTGCCGGTCTTGGTCTCAACCGCAAGCTGTTGATAAAGGTTGCTGCGGAAATAGCCGTAAAGGGCAACCATCAGCACCGATCCGAGGGCGAGCGCAACCATCTGCTCGATGAAAGTTACCCCCCGGGGATCGCTCCATCGCCGAGCCATGTCACTCACCCATGTAAACCAAAGTCGAAAGCTTCACCTGATGCGACCCATGATCCTGCCACAACACAGTCACGTCGAGCTGTTTGAGGCGGGTGCCGAACGTCGAAGCGGCAATTTTCCAACAGCGATTGAACAAACCCGCGCCGCTCCCTTTGGCGCCGATGCCGCGATCACCGCCGTTGGGACAGAGATCCGTGTCATTCCATTCCTTCAGGGCTTGTAACTCCTCAAGCTTGTCCTGCGCCAGATTGATCGCAGCCGTCTGATTGCCGCTAACCGTTTGGCGTCGTATGACATCACCGCTGCTAAGCGAGTAGGCGAGCACCGCCACCGCGACGATATTCATCGCCACCAACAGCTCGTTAAAAGTGAACCCTCGTTCGGCTCCAGCTCTCATTTGCGCGTTCGGCCCGCCGTTAACAATCCGAGCCGCAGTTAGTCGGCGTGCAGACCCTCACTCTGCCCGTAGCGCTAACCACCACCTGGCGACACTTACCTTGGCTGTTGCTCAATCTCACCCGGTTGGCGCCCGCCGTGCCGCGCGGCGAAAAAGTGATCGAGCCCGCTTTGGTGATGCTCGTACCGTCGGCGAGCGGTCTGGTAGCGACGATTTGGGAGTCTCGAAAGATCGTGTATTGGCTTGAGCCGACTTGATAGCTCATTTCAAACCCAACGTTCTCGGCAACGGCGCGCATTTTGATTTGCTGCAGCTCGGATTGGATCTGGCGGGTGGAGTTATTGAGGGCGTAGTTGGGAAAGGTGCCGCGCCAGTTGGGAAGTGCGATCGCGGCGATGATCCCGATCAGGGTCACGCTCGCGAGCAGTTCGATCGTCGAAAAGCCGTCGTTTGACTCGTCGGCAAGCACGGCACCCCCCAAAGATTTTTGGACCATACTGCCGCCGCTATTCGAGTGTCAAGCGCTTCCATGACATCCAACAAAACTTTGGCGCTCACTGGAAACGATGCTAAAATAAGAGGCTCTAATGCGCTTACGGAGAGCTTTCATGGAAAAACCGGGGTTGGGGTGTCTGATCATCGCGTCGTTGATTGGCGCCAATTGGGCTGAGGCGACTTACATCATCAAGCTCAAAAACGGCAATGAGTATCTCACCAACCGCTACTGGCACAGGGGGTCGCAGATTCTATTCGATGCCGAGGGCGGCATTTTTGGGGTTGATAAAGTGCTGGTGCGGAACATCGAAAAGACCGACAAAGTCATCAAATTGATTACTCCGGCGAGTTTGGCTCCGCCGGATAGAACGCAAGTCGAGGCGAAGGAAGACGACTCCCGGACAAATAAAGATTCGCCCCCGCCGGACAAGAAGACGCCCGCCATCAAAGACGAGAACGACCCTATTTACAAAGAGTTTAGCTTTCTCAGGGGTCAATCGGCCAACCTGCCGATCATGTCACGGACGGAATTGGAGGATTATGTCACCAAGATCGCCAAACTTATTTCGACCATTCAGAAAGAGCGTAAGACGAATCAATTCTTACAAGAGTATAGCGAATTGAACGCTCTAGCCAACCGCGTCGAGGAAACGATCAAGGCGCTGCGTTAGAAGGTCTGCTTCCAGTTCAACACGGTCAGTGGCGCCGTCGCTGTGGCGTTTTTGACATTGCAGCTATTGTAGCTGATGTTGTTGGCACCATTGATGGAGATGTCGGTGACTGTCGACGTACCTGAGAGAAGTTGTCCGGAGATATTCACCGGGTCGTTGCCACCGCCGTTCAATTTGACCGCGCCGGTAACCAGGATGATGCCGTTCCAGTTAAAGCCGCCGGCCAATTCCAGATCGCCGTCGACCAGCAATATGCCGTACCCGTTGACGTTGGCCAATTTGAGCCCGTTCACATTGGCCGGGCTGCTGGTATTCGAATAAACGATTTTGTGAGCCGTGGCACTGCCGTACGACGCCCCGTTGACGTCCTCGGTTAGTTTGATATTGGCTGCGCTTTTTAGCGAATTGATCATTCCTGCGATATCCAGATCTAGCGATCCGTTTTCCGTGATCGTTCCCGCCACCACGGGAGTTCCATTGGGGTTCCAATCGCCTTGCGCATAGATCGCGCCGAGATTGGTGCTCGCGCCGCAACCATCAATCCCCGACACGGTCAAACTCGTTCCGTTTCCGGTCACGTCGCCTTTGGTATAAATCGTCGAGGGACTGGAAAGCATCGTGACGACCTGAATGACCGTTTGCACCACCGCTTTGGCATTGTTGGGGCCCGTCGATGTCGACGTCAGCAGCGCGCGTTTGTTGCTGTCGCTGGTGTTCAACCAGCCGTTCGCGTCGCTGGTGTCGTTGGTGACGTAAACCTTGTACGAGTAGCTTGCACCGCCGACCGTCATCGTGGCCGAACTCGTATTATGGGTAATAACGTTGAAATCGTCCGTGCTCGAGAACGGATCGTTCAATACGCCGTTAGACCCGGTGCGCGCTGCCAACTCTTCGCTAAACGACTCGATGTTGGAGCTGCTCGCATTCGCCTGGCGCAACAGTTCGCGGGCTTGCTCGATTCCCGCCATCGCGACTTGCAGGGCCGCCTGGCTGGTCTTGAAATTGGCGCCCACTTTTACGTTGCTCGATGATACGAGATAGGTGGTCGCGCCGACCAGGAGCAGCGTCGCCATCAATGTCAACGCAGCCACCAAAATGAAACCATCTTGACTGGCAGATCTGTCGCGGAAATTTTTTCTCTTCGTCCGAAGCATTTTCATGAACGACATCTCCGTTCGCTACAGAGCCAAATTGGGCGGCACGAGCTCGACGCTGAGCTGGTACGTTCGATAACCTCCATTGCTGGTGTAGCTCGGGTCTGGTTTAGCGGTCCTGCCGGTAATGGTAATGGTTACCTTGCGGATCGATGCGCTCGTCGTAGTCGCGGCGCCGGCTGCATCCTTGTAGGCAAAATCGAACTGGGTAATGTTGTCCGCAACCGCTTCCGGAGTACCTCCGGAGCCAAGTTTTCGAGTAATGCGGTTGTTCGAAGAATCGTACGCGTAGACGATGTATTCCAGGCTGGAACTGCCGGTATCGATCGTACCGTTGCCATCCAGGTCCGCCTGCAGCAGCAGCTGGGTCGCGCTGTATGTCACGCCCGTGACGCTGCCGCCGGGAGCCTTGTAGCCGGCCTGCATCAGTTCGCGGCTGATCAAATCAAGGGCGCCGCGCACGTTCTGATGCATTTGCGAAATTTCCTCTTCGGCTTTGTTCTGCCGCGTCTGGGCAGAAAACGTCCCGGCCACCGAAGCGATCACGATCATGCCGATAGCGATCGCCACCATCATTTCCACCAGCGTGAAGCCCGCCGCTTTGGGGTCAATGGTTCGTCGCATCGTCATCATGTTCCCGAGGCGATGGTTGTCTTCAGGGTGATGGATTTGCTGCCAACCGTCCCCTCGGTCCAACTGACCGTGACGGTGAGCGTTTTCATGTTCGCCACGGATACGTCGATATTGTCGAGAACCCGGGTAAACGTGACGCCGCCCAGCGACACCGCCGCGGTTCCGACCGGGCAGCCGTTGCCGTTGGTGGATGTGCCCGCGTCGGTGTACCCCACGCGGCGGTTTTCCTGAAAACAAGACTGGGCGATAGCCGTCGCGGTGGTCAAATTTTTGCCGGCGATATTTCCCCGGATCACGCCCGCCGTCAATGCCGCGGTGCCCAATAGTCCGATCGTCAGCAGGACGATCGCGATGAGGAGTTCGATAAGCGTGAATCCCTTGTCATCGCCCCCGCAAGGGAGGCTTTCCGCTGTCAATCGGAGTAGCATCGAAGTCAGCTGATCGTCGCTGTCCCGGTTATCTTGATCGACACCGTCTTGGTTCCAGCACCGTTGCTGATCGTAATCGTCGCCGCCCCATCGGCCGTTCCTCGCGACGACAGATTGATGGTGCCGGCGGAACTCGACAGGGTTACGTCGCTGTAAAGCGTCTGGATGTCGACGGTTCGAGTCGTCGCTCCGGCAATCTGGATAGTGTGATTATTGGGAAAGGTCACCGTGTAGGTGGTGTTTTCGTTGACCGCCCTCATGCGCGCCGACATGATCTCGCTAAACACCTGCCTGGCGGCGCCGTTCAATCGCAGACTCGGTTGCTGGGCGATGAATTGAGGCACGGCGACCGCTGCCAACACTCCGAAAATCCCGGCGGCGACCAGGAGTTCGCCCAGGCTGAAGCCGCGCATGTCCTTACAACGGAGAACCGACTTTGGCAGCACTCTGATCACCCGCTTTCGATGTAGCAACGGTCCGCAGAAACAAGACTAACCGCGCTCAACCTGACCAGCAATTCGCGGACCACAACCATTTCGCTTGGCGGCACCGCGGCGCGGTCGTTCTTCAGCCTATTTTGTAACTTTCGTGCCAACCGCGGCAATCACGAGCATCGGCGGATTGACGAAATGCGCGCGCTTGACAAAATTTGCGACCGAGGGTCGCCGGTCGTTAGCGGGGGCCGAGATAAAAATCGATGATTTCAGTGGCGAAAAAAAGATACAGCAGCGCTCCCGTGCAAAGAAAAGGAGCGAACGGCAATGCCAATCGGCGGCCCGCCCCGGTGAGCGCCATACAGGCGAGGCCCACGATCGAGCCGAGCAATGAAGCGATAAAGAGAGTCACGGGAATCGAGGGCCAGCCGAGGAAAGCTCCGATCATCGCCAGCAATTTGATGTCGCCGCCGCCCATGCCCTCGACCCCGGTAAATTTTTCATATAGCCAGGCGGTGGCTAACAAAAACCCGCCGCCGCTGACCACGCCGATGACCGAGCTGAGCGGCGAAGGAATAACGGACGATTCGTGAGCAAAGAAAAGAGAGCCGAGCGCAGAAAAGGCCATGCCAAGAACGATTCCCGGTAGGCTGATGACGTCCGGCACGATACGCACCGCCAGATCGATGAAAGAAATGACGATCAGCGCCGCCACGAAGACGAAGCTGACTACGAAACCGAAGCTCAACCCGAACCAGTGGAATAACGCCACCGCAAGCAAGCCCATCATCAGCTCGACAATGAAATAGCGCTGCGAAATTCGCTGACCGCACGAGCGGCAACGGCCCCGCAGCAAGACAAAGCTGAACAGGGGCACGTTGTCATAGAAGCGAATCGGCGCCTTGCATTTCGGGCAATGGGAGGGCGGCGTCACGACCGATTCGCCGTCCGGGATCCGGCCAATGCACACGTTCAAAAAACTGCCGACCAGAGCACCCGCAATGAATACTAGGGACGGCAGAAGGAATGTGGAGTCCATGGCCAATTTGGCTGCGGTCACTTCAGTGGGGGCATTGCCGTCGAAAGCAAAATTGCTTCCAGCTTCAACCAGCCATACGGGCTCATCCGGCTATTTAGAGTACCAGTCATATAACATGCGTGGGTACCGGGAGGCTGGATGATTCTGGTAGCAATGGCGCAGCAATGCCTTTAAACGTTTGCCGGAGCCGAGCCAGCCGAATCGAGAATGCTTCGGCAGGGAGCGATACGGAGGGACAAAGGTCTCATCCGCGCGTCGCGCCTTGCGCGGCAGCAATAAACCGTCGCGGAGGCGGTTTTCCACCTGATAGAGAAGCGACGGCCGGACATGACCCGCGTCAACCTCCCGTTTGACAAGATCCACTTGGATCGCGCCGCAGTCAGCCGCTTCAATCAAGTCGCCGACCCAAAGATAGCCGAGTCGATTTTCCGCCGATACCCACGGTTGAGTGGTCATGTCCGTGAAGTGCAGCAACGCCGTGTCGCGCGCGGAAAACCGCTCGAGAGCATTCCACTCCGCGCCGATGCCGGCACGGATGTTTCTTGCCAGACGCATCTCGTAGACAAGTTGCTCGTAAGTGAGCGCGCCGTCATCGAGAGCCCGAACGATTTCCTCGATGTTCCAGGGCAATTTTTCGCAGTTCATCACCATGACGCTGAACTGCGGCCGGCGCCCCGTGCGCGCCGGTTCGCTTACTGTCAACAGATCTGCCCCGTTAAATGGCAATGTCCAGAGAACGCGAATGTCCCTGAACACTTGCATATCGGAATCGAGGTAGATCGCCCGACCTTGATAGCCCGACAAGGCGGGAATTAAAAAGCGCTGAAATGAGAACGGGGTGCGCGGGCGTTTTTGCGGATCCTTGGGCAGCGGTATCGCGATACCCGCTTGATGGAGCGGAACGGCTTCAATGGTCATGCTCGCATGTTTGCGAATGGAATACTCGAGAACTTTCGCCGGCAGCATCTCGGATTCCGTGGCACCGATGTAGATGCGGATCGGCGCTGCGATGTCCAGGGGAGCATAATCGATTCCGGTCGTCGCAATCGTCCGGGCGATCTCCTCAAACTGGCGATCGAAGCTCGATCGGCGATTCGCCAGCAAGGTCTTATTTTTCAAGTCGTCGAACTCCTGGCTGTAAGTGTCCCCGCCATCGATTCCGAGTGATCGAATCTTGCGCACGCCCGCCTCGGCCAGCAGATTGACGGCCGCCACGGCGCTAAAGAATTTTACTCGAACGACCGGCGAGTCGCCATTCCGCTGCCGCGCCCTGCTGTGGTTGTACCATAATAGCCGGCCCTGCCGCCTGAGCCGATGCAGCACCGGATGGGACTCGGCCAATTCGCCAAGGCTATGCCGCCCCGGACGATTCTTGACGTGAGGAATCCATGGCAGCACGACAACGCGAGCATTATGAAACAGCGCCTCCGCGCAATCGTCCACGACATCGACATCAATAATATGAGCCGCGGTCACGGGCTGCTCCCGGACCGCGTGATTGAGAGACAAAGTTTCGAACGCCGTGAGATCGTACGCGCTTCGGCCGCCGAAACTCGGTCCTTTGCCCAGAATCAACCACGGCCGATGGCGCTCGAAACTCTCGGCCTTAAACCATTCAAAGAAGCTTAGCATGCGTCCGCCTCAGCTTCACATCCGGTTGACAATCTCGAGCGGCGACTCGCTCGGTCGGAGAGAGCGCTCCAGAGAAATCTCTTCGCTGCAGTAAGCCGTCAAAAAATCGGCGCCATTTTGCCGCAATCCTGCCAATCGACCACTCGCTTGCGACCAACGCTTGGCCGCGCTCGACGTGCCGCCGCCGTAAATCAGCATCGGAAAGGTACCGCTCCAATCCCACTCGCCACTCGTCCAGAAAACAAACCTCGGCAAAGTCTCGATAGCTGGGGATCGAGTCGGCGACCACTGCGAGCCCCTGGCTTAGCGATAACGCCAGGCGGTTGTTGCTCTTGCAGCGCGTAAACGGGTTTTCTGAGATGGGAATGACGGCGATCGTATGCAACCGCAATGCAGGAAACAAAGTTTCGGCGCGCCAGTTCAGATAATAGGTCGGCAGCGACCAACCTTTGACAGAGCGATCGTACTTCCTCTTTGAATTGCTGATGACGGTGAGACTCAGCGGCCAAGTCCGGTTCATTTGCTCCAACAGAGCCCGGATCTTTAACAAATCGAGCATGCCGTAGTCCGCGTTCGGCCCGCCATGAATGCCAAACCAAACCAGCGGCGTTCGGCCGTTTCGCTTTCCCTGTTCCAAAGCCCGGACCAGTTTGGCCAGTTGTCTCTGCTCGCGCCAATGATCCCAAAACGAACTTGGCACGCCGCAGATCGCGGTCTCGACGGCGTCTTCGATGACGGTAATATTTTTCGCGCCTGGAAGCTCAGCCCGCATCGCTTCGGACAGTGCCGGTGTGGATGCCACCAGTTCATCGGCCAATGCCATCATCCGAGTCAATTGCACTCGGCTTTTGCTTAAGGATCGCAGCCCATGGGGGTTGTAAAAGTGATTGTCACAAAGGTCCAAGACGATGCGCGCGCCGCGGCGCTGCAGCGCCATCGCCTCCCGGTAGGTTGCATCATCGTAGAGCTTCGAGTACACCACCGCGGCGTATTCGTCGCTTCGGCGCCGGTCGAAGAGCTCCACGGGATAGCCGAGCGATTGCAGTTCATTCAGCGGATTCAAGCAGCGGATTCTTGTGCTCGCTACCCGCGGATCGGAGTATCTTGGCTTCCAGGCGATGCAAAGAGTCATTGGATCATATCCACCGAGCCCAGACAGTCATGCGCCCGCTCGCGTGCAGCGTTCCGAGCAATTTAGCCATGCAAAAGCGCAGAGCGCGATGCCGGCGGCCCTGGACGATATCCGACAGATAGGCTGCAGCGCGATGCCAACGCCGGTCGATGCAGCAGTGGCGCAGACTATGCAATAGATTATTGGGATTATCATGCCAGAATAATCGCTCGGCGGACCAACGAGCGCGCGCGAGAACTTTCTTCAGCGATCCGGGAGTGTAGTGGTAAACGTGTGTCGGCACTTGCAGCGCGTACCACCTCTCTCGGAAGAGCTTAAATTCCCATGATCCGGCATCGGGCATGGAAAGAGCTAGCCAGCCGCCGCTCTGGGACCAACCGTGGAGCCTCTCAAGAGCCGCAACCGGGTTATGGAGGTGCTCGAACAGATGCCAGCCGACAATGAGATCGTAGGGCTCGCGCGGATCAGGCGCGCTTTCTAAATTGGTCGCGCGCACCGAATAGCCCAGCGAGCGAGCGAGCGCGGCTGCCTTCGCATTCATTTCCAACCCTTCCACCTGCCATCCCGAGCGGGCCATCCGATCGAGAAAAGCGCCTGCGCCGCAGCCGATCTCCAACAATCGCCCGGGCGGTAACGGCGGAACCCTTCGGCTTCCCGCGTCGAGAAAATTCGCCAAACCGTTTAGTGGAGACTGGCCGCGCTGTAGGAAGTTAGCTTGGGTGCTTCGGTAAGGTCCATACTCCTCGGGATAGTAGCGCTGGATCGCCTTCAGAGTCGGCCGTGGATTCGTTCTCATCAGCCCGCAGCTGCGGCACTTGACAACATGAAACTCGCCGGGCAGGCCGTGCAAGCGGTCCCTCCCGACCAAAATTTCTTCGTCGCCGGCAGCGCAGCCAAGCGCGCACGGCGCAAACTCCAGCTCGGATGTGCTCGAGCGAGCGTTCATGCCGATCTCGCGAATACGGCTCGGGCAAACAGCCGGTAAGCCTGGCTCAACAGAAGACAGCTGAGCCCGGTGAGCAAGCGATCCTGCGCCAGTGCGTTGCTCGCTTGCTTTCGATAGATATTGGCGAGAGCCTTTCGCTTGAGGTTCGAGGGCGTGTATTTTTCCACCACCTGTTTCTTGAGGGCGAGTTGCCGGGCGAAGTTCTTGTGCAGATTGGCATCGTGCAGCCGGTATTCCGCGATGTCTTCGTCGAGATAGGCGAAATGACCGGCCTGCGTCAAAGCTTTGAAGAATCGGATATTCAGCACCCAGTCATCGGCCAGCACTTCTTCATCATTGCCGCCGCACTCCAACAGGAAGTCCTTTTTCACCAAAGCGGTCTGCAAATAAAAAGGGCTGGCGTGGGTGTAAAGATAGCGCAGCACGCGGGCAGCATCCCGCGCCAGCAGGCTCTTCACCCGATCGCCATGAAGCCGGGCCACGCGATGATTGCCGCGAAAACTCCAGCCGTTGCCGTAGACGATCATCAGATCGGGATCTCGCTTAAACAAGTCCACCTGGCCGCGAAAGCGTTCGCCGGCGTATCGATCGTCCGACGCCAGAAAGGCGATCAACTCGCCGCGCGCCAGACTCACGGCCCGACTCTGGGCCAGGTTGGGACCGAGATTTTTCTCGTTCTGGTAGAACCGCAGCGGTATCGGCGATTGACGCACCAGTTCGCCGACCAGAGCAGCCGTGCCGTCGATCGAGGCGTCATCGACCACCACCAATTCAAGATTTGCATACTCCTGCTTCCAGACACTCCGGATCGCTTCTTCAATGAAACGCGCATAGTTATAGGACGTCATCGCGACGCTGATGGAGGGATCGGCATTCGCTGGGTTAAGCACAGCGCGCCTGGCATCGCCATTTGCGTTCAACATATACGGCCATGAACAAATTGGTTAAAAAGCCAACGCTGTAGACAAACGCCAGCGACCATGCGGCGGCGATCATGCCATAGCGCGGAACGAACCAGGCATTGAGGCCTGCATTGACGATGCCGGACATCAAAGTGAGAAGCGCCGTCTGCAAAAAAAGCCCGCGCCCAAGCCACTGGTTCGCCATTCCATAGGACATCGATACGCCGATCGTGCTGATCAGCAGCGGCCGCAGAACCTCGACCGAGGCGAGAAATTTCTCTCCCGCAATGAAAACGACGATCCACGGGGATAGAAAATAAATCAAAGCGCTCGCTATCGCCATGAGCGCGATCAAGCGCATGAGAATTCTCCTTTGTTGGGGCCATACTTGATCGGGACCTGACTGGGCGGTCATTTCGTAAAGCACGCTTTGCAGACCTTGCGGAAGGATGACCATAGTCGCGATCATTTGCGACGCGAATTGGTACCACCCCACCTGTTCGGCGCTCGAGTAGTAATTGACCATGAGAGTATTCAACAGCGTCAGCAAAACCCCGCCGACGGCGTTGAGATGAAGCCTCAAACCGTCTTTTAGGAGCGCCAGCACCACTTGCGTTTGAATGACAACCTTTTCTCCCGCGAGCGTCCACAACTTGCTTATCCCCATGCCGGACATTAGGGCGGTTGTCGCCACCATCGCCATCAGTACGCCCGCCACTCCCCGTTCGAACCAGACCAAGGCGATGACAATGGCGAGAAAACCGACGGACGATGCCACGACTTGCGCTCGATTGTAAAACTTCAGGTTGCCGCTCGAAATCAACAAATTCGATCCGTAGCTCTGCCAGATGAGAAACGGTATCGATAAGAACCCCAACTGCAGGGCCCAGCCCGGCAAGCCGCCATAGAGATCCGCTTTGACATAGCCAATGGCTGCGGCAACCGACCACATTAAGAGGGACAAAATCGCCGTCATGAATAGCAGCACGCCGAACAGCGGCTCGATCCAGCACCGATCGGCTTGCTTCGCCGCATGGTGAACCACGACCTGCCCCATGCTCAGCGAGCCGATGGTGGCGAACAGGCTCCCCCAGGCCGCTACACCGGCGACTACCCCGCGGCCCTCGGGGCCAAGCAGGCGAGCCGTGACGGCGAGCGAGGCAAGCCCCAGCAGCAATGAATAGACCCTGGCGCCGCTGCTCGCGATGATCTTTCGCCATGTATCGCTCATGAAAGTGCGGCGCGCAAAGTGTCGCTTACATATTGGACATGTTCAGCGGACAGGTGCGGCCCCATCGGCAAACTCAGGACCCGCCCGGCTAGTCGTTCCGCGATCGGAAAGTCTCCTGGGCGATAGCCGAGACAGCGATAGGCTTGCTGCAGATGGGGCGGAATCGGGTAGTGAATCGCGGTGAGGACGCCGGCGGCCTCGAGGCGCCGCTGAATCGAAGCCCGATCAGGGTGCTCGACGACGAACAAATGCCAAGCGGGTCTTGTCCATGTCGGCACAAACGGCAGCACGAGCTTTGCCGCACTCCCCTCCAGGGCGCGCCGGTAGTGCGCCGCGATCGCGCTCCGGCGCCCATTCCAGTCATCGAGTCGGCGCAGTTTGACACGCAGCTGGGCCGCCTGTATTTCGTCCAGACGGCTGTTCAAACCCTGGCTTGAATGACGGTATTTCTCATGCGCGCCGTAGTTCCGCAGGGTTCTGACTTTCTCCGCGAGAGCAGCATCGTTGGTTGTGATCGCCCCCCCGTCTCCGCAGGCGCCGAGATTTTTCGCCGGGTAAAAGCTAAAACCCGCGGCATCGGCCAAAGAACCGGCTTTTCGATCTCGGCAAAGGGCGCCGTGAGCTTGAGCCGCATCCTCGATCACCTTAAGGCGACATCTTTGCGCTACCGTGTTGATGGCGGTCATGTCGGCCGGTTGGCCGTACAGATGAACCGCGATAATCGCCTTCGTGCGCGGCGTTACCGCGGCTTCGATAAGCTCCGGATCGATGTTGTGCGTTCTCGGCTCCGGCTCGACCGGCACTGGCGTCGCTCCCGCATAGGTCACCGCCAACCAGGTCGCAATAAACGTATTCGAGGGCACGATCACCTCGGCGCCGGCGCCGATCCCAAAACCGCGCAGAATGAGATGGAGCGCATCCAGACCGTTGCCGACGCCGATACAAAAGCGAGCGCCGCAATAGGCGGCAAACTCCTGCTCAAAACGGTGTAGCTCCTCGCCCAGAATATAGCGGCCCGACTCCATGACCCGGGCGATCGCCGCGTCGAGTTCATCGCGCAGTTCGCAATAGGCGGCTCTAAGATCGAGTAGCGGTATTGTCATCGCTTGTTTTTCGCTAGCTTGATGAAAGCGTCATAGTCTCGAATATAATCCGCCTCGTCGTAGAAGTCCGAGACTAACGCGAGGCAGACCGCGCCGGAGGAAAAATTGTTGATTTCCCGCCATATCATCGGACAGAGATAGAGTCCGTAGTAGGAGCGGTTCAAGTGATAGCGCTTTCGCTGCAAGCCGTCGTCGAGAATAACATCGAAGCTGCCGGACATAGCGATGATCAGCTGATGCAACGCTTTATGCGTGTGGCCGCCTCTCTCCGCGCCGCCCGGCACATCATAGAGGTAATAAACCCTCTTTACCTCGAAGGGTATGTGTTTTCCGCCTTCGATGAAGGTCAGATTGCCGCTCGGATTGGCAATTTTTGGAAAATCGATCAGCCGGCAGTTCTCAATCGCCATGATACCTAGGGTTGCAGCGGGATCTCGAAGAATTCATGGACCACTCCCCCGCCGCCGAACTCCGCTTTGAATTGGTAGAGGGAGCCGTTGAGATATCTGCCGTTCTTCTCGTTGCTGATGCCGAAATCAAAATAGCGCACGCCGCGGTTCTGGGCGGCGGCAATACTGTGGGATAAGATCGCGTCGAGCGCGCAAATCGCATGACCTTCCGGGCTTGAAGCCGCGTACTGCATGTGCGTCACTTGCTGCGTTAAAAACAAAACCACCCCCGCCACCACCTTTGAACCGACCCGCGCGACGATGCATTCAATGCGATCCGGAAACGACGATTGCAAAGCGATGATCTCACCCAGGGAGTGGACCGGCTGGGTCTGATATTTTCGCTCCAGGTTTTCTTCTAAAATAGGCCAGAGCTCGGCCGCGAAACGAGCTCCTCTCTCGATTTCGACGCCGTTCTTCAGTGCTTTCTTGAATCCTCTCTCCCGCCTTCGACTCGGCTCGGGTCGATTGACAAGATCAATCGCGCAAGACAGATCGCAGCGGCAGCGCGTCGCCCCGAGGCGAAATAGGGCGTAGAGATCGTCCGAACACGGCGCGCGGTGATAGATGTAAGGAACTGCCTTGTATTGGAGCGATGCAAAACCGAGTTGGCGGTAGTGCTCCACGACGGCCCGCATCGCTTCGATCACCTGTTCACCGCAAAGCTTTCGCCCGTGAATCAACCCCCCATAGGTGATTCCCGGATGACTGATCACGCGCTTGCGATCGTTCGGGTCTGCCGCTGCGGGAAACAATCCGAGCGTGCCCTCGGTTTGATCCTCAAGGAGCACCGAGAGATCCTGAAAGCGATCGCCGTGGTAGGAAAGATAACGCCGGGAATGGAGAAAGGTGGCCATGGGTGCGCGCTGGACGCAACCATCCCAGATGTCGGCATATTGTTCGGTATAGGCGAAGACCTTCATGAATCAGCAAGGTTCCTTTTCCATTCCGTCAGGAGACCCTCAAAATCGCCGCACCGAAGCCGGATTCTCCATATCGATTACCGTTGTAGAACATGTAAGTGCCGTACCGGGTTTTCTGGATGCAGGCGAAACAAACCATTTGCGCGTCCCACCCGCTCGCCGAAACATCCATACCGGTTTCGCCGTCTCGGCGAAACCAAGTTTTGCCGTCCTCGGATTCCGCGTAGCCCAACCGATATCCTGCGCTGACGGTCCGGCAGGAATACCACATTCGATAAACCCCGTTCTCTTCAATGACAAACGGGCGGCCGAGGCCAAACTCGTCGGCGCCATGAGCGCCCAAACAAAGATCGCCTCGCTTTGGCCAGTTGATCCCATCGCACGACTCCAAGCCGCGGATGTGGTATCGAGGAAGCAGCTTGCCGCCGATCTCGATCCAGCCATCACTCGACACATACCACATTCTCCAACGCCCGCTTCGCCACAGAACGTGCGCCGCGCTTCTGACGAAGGGCTCATCGTCGCTGCGCTCCAAAATCGGCACTCGCGAATACCTGGTAAAGCTTTCGCCGCCGTCCTCGCTCAGGGCAAGACCCGTAAACAAAAAATAGGGTCGCTTGACGCCGAGCTGCCAACCGAAGTAGTAGAGCCACAGTTTGTTCTGCCATTGCACAATGCTCGCCGGGGTCACGCCGTGGTCGTCGAAGGCTCCCGGTTCGCCGATGTCCAACACCGGGTCGGGCGAGACGCTGACAATGCGGCGTGGATCTTTGGCCTCAACATCCACATAGCCGATTCTCCCCACCTTCGCGCCATCGAGAAAAGCGGCATAGACTCGGATACGATCCTGATTCAGCGCGATCGAAGTGGGAATATAGGCGTGGGACTGCGCCCAATCGCGCCGGCCATCGGCGCGATAAACCAAGCCGAGTTTCTCCCAGATCACCAAGGCTCCTTGACTTTGAAAAAGCGGCGCGTCGAGACCTTCGCCGGCTCGATCGGCTCGCGCCGATAAAGTTCGCCCTCCGCAGTATCGCGGGTGATCGTCACCCCCGGTCCGATCCAGCAATCCTTCGCCACCTTGACGTCGTTGGCAACCGCCGAATTGACGCCGAGAAAACAGTATGCGCCGATCTCGACGAAGCCGGAGACCACCACATGGGAAGAGAGGAAACAATGGTCGCCGATGATCGAGTGGTGGCCGACGTGATTGCCGCTCCACAGCACGACATCATTGCCCATGCGAACAAAGGGTTGCACCACGTTGTGTTCGAAGATGAAGCAGTGCTCGCCCATCCGCACATTGCTCCACACGAACGCCCGGCTGCTGACGTAGCTCGCCATGGAGAAGCCCTTGGCTTTGGCGAGGGCGCAAAGCCGGGCGCGTAGCCGGTTGAGCTGCGTGTACACGACCGCCACGAAAATATGATGTTCGTCGGGGCTGAATATCTGTTGCACGGTCTCGAAGGGAACCACGGGCAAGCCAAAGAGAGCACTTTTTTTTAGAAACGCCTGCTCGACGCTAAATCCAACCACTTCATACTCAGAGTCTCGGGTGAAGCATTCGTATGCCACCTCGGCAAAGGCGCTGTCGCCCACGATCACCACTTTACGATTCTTTGCCATGATCGTCCTAAGGCCTCAGGACCAAGAGATCTTCACGCCGATTGGCCAGCGGCAAATCACGCGCTTGTGGAACGACATAGGCGTCAAAACCCGCGTTTCTTGCCCGCGCCAACAATCCGAGCACCACTGCGTCATCGATCTTGTGACGCTCGATGGTATTGAATCGAGTCTTTGGATTTTCTCGGCTACCGGTAAAGGCGCGGTGAAAACGAACCCCGGCGGAGCTGCTAAAAAACCGCTTTCTCTTGGAAATGTTCGGAATGTCTCCTATCAACATTTGCCCGCCCTCGGCCAAAAGTTCCAGGGAGGCATCGAGAAACTCCCACAGGCTCGCTTCGACAAAGACGTATTGTGCCACACTGTAGCTCAAAAGGACGTCAATTTTTCCCCGCCAGTCTTTCAAAAGCTCGTCACAAGAGGGATAAAATCCTGCGTACTTTCGGATAAACGGTTCGTCGGGCAAATGCGACAGCATCTCGTTGGAATCCGCCAGAATCAACGTATGGCGGCGCCGCCGGCATAAGTCGATCAGCATGAGGGGCAAATCGCTGCATCCAGGTCCCACCTCGAGAATAGCCTTTCTCTTGCCCAGCAGCGCCGGCAATTTCGCGACGATATCTTTGAAAATGAGTTTCTCTTTGCCGCGCCGATAGGCATTGGGAAAGCCTATCTTCTCGTAGCGGCTGAGCGAATCGTCCAGCGCCATTCGCTTGAAGTCTTCGAAGCTGAGCTTGGCGAACTTTTCGTACTGCTGCGCCGATCGATAACGCTTCATGCTTTCTCTAGACAAAATCTTTCGAGATCTGAAAACAAAATTCCCAGCGGCTCGCGAAAATTCAACAAACTGAAAATGTAGGCATCATCCTTGACGCGGCGGGACTGAATCTCGCGGCGCCGGCGCGCCATTTCTGGGACATGACGCCAGACGTCTCGGCAAGCTTTGAAATAAACCTCGGGATGGCCGCTCCAAACGGCCCTGAAGAGACAAAAGCCCTCAAACAAAACGATCAACGGGAGACACACAAACCCGAGCGTCATGGGCAGGTTCTTGATTAGAACAAAATATTTATTCCTTTGATTGAGATACAACCGCAGACCCGAGATTTTCGCGGAGGTCATGCGCGCCTTATGATAAACGATCGCCTCCGGCACAAAAAGGCAACGGTAGCCGAGCAACTGAGCACGGAACCCCCAATCGACGTCCTCCTGGTAGGCGAAGAAGGTTTCGTCGAAGACGCCGATGCTTTGAAACAATTGCCGGCGGTACAGAGCCGCCGCTGCGCAGGCGCTGAATACGTACTCGGTCCGGTTGAAACGCGCCTCCTTGCCGCGCAGACAACGCCGCTGATAAGGAACTCCGAACAAGCTGAACTGGTCGCCCGCGCTGTTGACGGTCGCGCGATCGGAAAAATAGAGTATCTTGGAAGCCGCAGAGCCTGCGTCGGGATGGGCCTCGAGCGCGGCCACCATTTGCTCGAGCCACCGCTCGTCGACTTCGGTATCGTTGTTGAGAAGAGAAATGTACGGCGAATTGGAAGCGGCAATGCCGGCATTCACGGCCGCGCTAAAGCCGCGATTCTCATCGAACCGTAGGACCATGGCCTTGGGAAATTCTTTCTCGATGAATGGCACCGAACCGTCGCTTGAACCGTTATCGACCACAATAACGTCGAAATCGCCGAAGGACTGGCGGTAGAGAGACTCGAGGCACGGACCGATGAGATCGATGCCGTTCCAGTTCGGAATGATGACGCTCACCCGCTTCACGGCCTCTCCCTTATCGAGGATTGCGAATCTCTTCGACCAGATGAGCTAATTGCCGGCCCAGCAATTTAGGACTGCAATGCTGTTCGAATACTTTGCGCCCTTCCTGGCCAATGCGCTGCCGCAAGGCGCCATCGTTCTTGAGTCGAAGTATTGCAGCGGCTAAAGCCCGGGGCTCTCCCATCTCGCATAGAATCGCATTACGGCCGTCTTCCAATAGTTCGCGCGCAGCGATCGAGTCGCCCGTGATGAGCGGCTTGCCCATGGCGAGCGCGAGAAATGCTTTTCCGGGTATGACTCTTCGCGCCTTTTCCGAGGTGCCAAAAACTCCCAGGCACACGTCCGCGTCTTGCAATCGCGCGCCCAGCTCGCGCGGCCCCATCCAGGGATAAAATTTGACCCGGCGCGAATCGAGAGCGCTCCGAAGTTCCTCCAGGCGCGCATCCTCCCGACGGTTCTCGCCAATGAACCAAAACTCGATGTCGTCTTGGTCCAAGAGTTGCGCCGCTTGGAGAATGATCGGCACACCGTGCAATGGCACGTAATTGCCGACATACGCAACCCGCAGCGGGGCCGTTCGGGACGACGCTCGGGCCGGCGCGAACACCGCATCGTCTGCGCCCATATACACGCGGCGCACCTTCTCCCGAGCTAGGCTAAACTCGCGGCAGAAATAGTCCCTCTGCGCCTCGGTATCCACCAGCACCAGAGTCGCCAACCGGCAGGCACTCCCATCCACCCAGCGGCAAATCCCCGCCATGAGCGAATTTTTCGCCGCCAGCCGCCAGTCGAAAATGGCGCTGTCGTAGAGCGAAAAAAAGGCGTCAAAGATGATCGGCTTTCGCTTCAATTTTGCGAACAGCGCGAGGAAAAAAACATCGACATGTCCCAGGTAGCCGACCACTACGGCATCGTGCTCGCGCACTAAAAGGTAGCGATAAATGAGCAGCGGATAAGCAAACAGCGCCCTGCCGATCAGGCGGAGCTTTTTGGCCGCGCCGCCGAGCAAGGCGAGCTTGTTGTAGCGGAAGCCCTGCCGCCACAGCGCAAAATGACATTCGATCACCTCGACGCCGTTTTGCCGGAGACCGGAGATGAGCACGGCGTTGCGCGGGTATTCCCGTTCGAACGTGCCCCAGTAACAGATTTTCATGGACTGGCTGCGAGGCGGAACCCAACAGGTGATCAAGACTTCGGCCTAATCATACGCTGTCCTGCCCGGAAAGAGAAGTTAAAATTTCCCTGGCGGAGGGAGAACGCGGCAGGCCGGCCGGGAAGGCTCCCGCTGCCGCCAATCCAAGCGAAGGAGAACTGGGTCAGCCGTCGTCGCGGCGTCTGCCGCTCTCCTGGCGTTCCATGCGCAGGAGCGCGATTTGTTCCGAGATCAAGCCGAGCATAAAGACAATGACTGCAGTGGTCAGCGCAAAGACCGACATGTTCGTGAAGCGCCCTTCGGTGAAAAAAGTGTAGGCGTAGTTCGCCAGGCCGGCAAGAAAGAAAAATACGCTCACCGGCAAAAACACCCGAAAAGGCGAGAACAGGGTGGCGATCTTGGTAATAATAAGCAGGAAGCGAACGCCATCGCTGATCAGGCTGATCTTGCTCTGGCCGGCGCGGTAAAGCGACTGGATCGGCACGTACTTTACGGTTAAGCCGGAGCGCAAAAACGCCAGCGTCAGCGTGGTCGGGTAAGAGAAAGTATTGGGCAACAGATCGATAAAGCGCAGCGCATCGCGTCGCGCCAGCAATCTAAACCCGGAGGTCAAATCCTGCACCCGAAAACCGGTCACGTACGAGGCCAGGATATTGTACACCGCGTTGGCCGCGTAACGATGGATGCGCAGCTTCGAGCCCTTCGCGCGGGCGCCGACGACCATATGATATTTGTCCGCTTCGGCGAGCAGGCTGGAAATATCCTCGGGCCGATGTTGGCCGTCGCCGTCCATCAAGACGATGATCTTGCCCCGGGCGGCGCGCATGCCGCTCTTAACCGACGCGCCGTTGCCGATATTGTACGGGTGGCGAATGACGGTGGCGCCGGCGCTTTCGGCCACCTCCGCGGTACGATCGCTTGAGCCGTCGTCGACGACGATGATCTCGCGCGGCGGCAGCTTGAGCGCCGCTAGTTTGCCGAGCACCTTTGCCAAATTATCGGCTTCGTTGAAAGCGGGAATGACGATCGAGATCTCGGGCGGGCTATTCATTCACTTCGTAGACGGCGTAACCGCGGGCGCGAAAATTGAGCTTGAGCTTTCGTTCGGCAAATTCGTTCCATACGCGCCCTTGCTCCGGCTGCAGATTGTTGGCCAGGAATCTCACCAGCAAATCCTCCCGCGCCAGCAAATGAGTGATTCGCTTCTGCGCCAGAGCGCGGCCGATCTCGTCGCCGCTCTTCGCGCTCCGAATCGCCGCCAAGAGAAACCCCGGTAAATCGCCGCCGTCATGAAAGTAATTTCGCTCGCAATAATACGCTCTCCGGCCGACAAAGAGAAGATAAATCTTGGCGCTCTCGGCAGTTGCTCGGTTGACGTGCTGGAAGGCCGCGTATTCCGGCAGCCGGTCGACGAGGTAGCGAGCGCGGCTCACACTGCCGGAAAGAAAGCCCGCCGGCTTGGCCTCGGCCACGTACCTCCACAGATAGGCTCCATGCCAGACTGCGAAGGCAAATAGAACAGCGAAAAGAAATAGCGGTCGCCTGACGCGTATGTAAAGGTTAAAGACGCCAAAGACCAGCAAGGCGGCCAACGGCGGAACGATTGAAAGGATGTAGCGGATGCGCATATCGACCAGAACGACCGCAAACAGCAGAAACAGCAGGGCGAAGCCCCCGAGCAACCGTTTGTCCTCAAGCCACTTGCCTCTGAAAGCCCAGGGAAGAAACAAAATCAAAATCGGCGTCAACACGCCGTCAAAATATTGCGCATGATCGTCTTGGCCGGTGAAAAAGATCCGCACCGGCAGCGCGGCGATTTGCCAGGCGCTTTCGCCAAACAAGAGCTCCCTCTTGTCGAAGATCCCGACGCCGGCAAAATTCACGCTCTCTTGCGCGACGACAGAAGCGCCAGCGCCGAACCAGCTGGCGAAGAATGGAAAAAATGGATTGCCGGTTTGCCAACCGTTCTTGACCAGCCAGGGGAGATAGGGCAAGAGCGTGAGGGCGCCCAGGTTGATCATCTCCCGTACCGCCACTTTAAAGGGTTGTCGCGGCGGTTTTGCCATGGCGAGCAGGAAGAGCAGCGCAATTAAAAGCGCCGCAACCAAGCCGTTGGGTTTGGTGGCCAAGCCGAAGCCGAGGGACAAGCCTGCGAGCCGGAGCCAGCGATTGGGACCGCGCGCCTCGCGCCACTTGATCAGACAGAGCAACGCCGCAGAGGTGTAAAAAGCGAGCGCGAGATCGACGTAGCCCCAATGACTCAGGCGGAGCACCACCGGGGTCGAGGCGAAAAATAACCAGCCGAGCAAACCGTAGATCGTACTCATGCGCTGAGCCAAGTAGGCGTAGAGCAATAATCCGGTCAGCTGGCCGTAAAGAGCGTGGATCCATTTGGGTACGAAATCGTAACCCCAATAGAGCCAAGGTGTGAACAACATATCGACGAGCATCGGGTAATAGGCATAGGGAGCCATCGGCACTTCGACGATTCGCCCGGCCTTCGCGTAGAGCTTGGGAATCGCCAGATGGTGCGTCAGCTCGTCGCGGCTGATCGGCGGCAGGAGACCGAGCAGAAGCTCGGTAATCAAAATGACGAGCAGCGCCGTCCAGATCGACCAACCGGCCCAGCCACTGCCCGTAGCGGAGATTGAGAACTCGTAGAAAAAAAAGCCCAGCGCCGCCGCCAATGCGATTGCCATCGCAAAATTGAGCGCTGGACTGCCGACGTAGCCGGCTAAACCGAACAATAAATACGCCGTTGCCGTCCCGCCGAGAAGACAACCGACGGTGCAGGTCTGCGCCAACAGGCGCGAGAACCGCTCATCCATCAGCATATCTGCTGGGAGTGGCCCGGGGGGCACGCAAGATGAATCCCAAATGGTTACCCGGCCGGCCGTGCCAAGCTGAGTGGTTCCGGCGCACCGTTGCAGTACCGGAATTGGCCATGATCTTCCAGTCTCAGATCGGTCGGCGCATCAAAGCGACGGCGCATCGAAGCTTTCGCTCAGCGACTTGAGCTTGAGCGTCTGGCGCATGTTCTCCATGAATGCGTTGACATTTGTGTACTTGGCCGGAACCTCGTACTTCACCGTCGTGTAGAGGTAATGCAGCTGGGAAAAAATCGAAATATCGGCCAGCGTCATGCGTCCGAACAAAAACCTCTTGCCGGTATACATCTGGTCCAGGGTGCTGAAATGGGTATTCCACTCCGCTTCAGCTTTCTCGCGCGCTTCTTGAGATTCCGCCCGCCGCAGCGCATGGTTCGCATGAATGAGCACCTCATCCGACCAGTCCTCAATCGCCAGGCACAATCCCTTGTCGGCGGGCGACTCGGGATAGATGCTGTTGGCGGAGTGATCTTTTTCCAGCCGCGCTGATATCACGGTGGAATCGATCACACATTCGCCGTTATAGTCCATCGACGGCACCTTGCGTTGGCCGGTGTATTCGATCAGCGATTTGCGCTCGTCCTTGCGTACGTCGACAACCTCATAGGGAACTCTTTTGATTGCCAACACGATGCGGACCTTTTCACAAAACATCGACGTTTGTGAATTAAAAAGCCTGATCGCCATAGTGGGGCCCTCCTTGAATTTTCACTTGATCTTCGCCCGTGCATCTGAAGTGATCTCTTATCCCATGCAACAAATTCGCTCATTTCTCAACCGCGGCCGGCGATGTTGACCTTCGCGCCATACGTAGTATGCTCTCGCCAGTACAAAAGCGGCGCGAGATAAAAATGGCCAAATATCTACAGTGCAGCGAGTGCGGCAAACTGGCTTTCTACTACGACGATTTTGTCGGCACGGAAAAACCTTTCTATCGCCGCTTCATGCGCTACCCGGAAGGCGAAACCAAGCATGAGCCGCCCCGTTGCTTTAGCTGCGGCGGTGTACCCCGCTTGATTCACGAAAACATCAAGGAAGAAAAAGCCGCCGCAAAGCATTAGCCCCGCGCTTCAGCCAATGACGCTTAGTAAGTTTGCAATTAAAGCTCGAGCTGGGCTCGGCTCGGGAGCGCGGCGCCTTCAGCGTCCCGACGCGATCATCCGCAAATGCTCTTGCACGACCTCCGGCGGGCATAGGCGCAAAAACAGCTTCAATCCGCCGAGGATCACGGCGAGATCATCCAACTGTCCGATGCCAAGCAGAAAATCCGGCAGGAAATCGGTCGGCAAGACCAGGTAAGCCAAGATCGCCGCGACCACGAGCTTGGGCCTAGCCGATACCCGCGGATCCTGGAGCAGGCGACCAAAGAGCTTGGCGAAGCTCGGCAGATGTCCCAGCACTTGAAAAAAGCCGCGCCAGCCCAGGTGTCTGATGACGCCAGTCGCCTTCAGCGCCATATTCGGGCCCTCCCTTGTCGTCAAGCGGTTTGCCGATAAGCCGGTATGGCGTGATGCGGATCTACTGTTTTTCCATAATTCCCGCAGGACGCCGGCCGAAAAGCCCGAGCACGCCAGCGCGGGCATCTTTCTTTCCTATCACCAAGCCCACCGCAAGAACGATATACAGAAAAGAATAATAGAAGCGGAACTGCGGATCCGGAAACAGCAACTGGGTCGAGAACAAGAGGAAAATCACCGTCGCCTCGAAAAGCGAGAACGACAGATTGGCCAAAATCGCCACGGCGAACAGCGACTGCGCCGCGGTCAAGAACATCTCTTCGATCTGCCGTTGATCCATCTCCATCGGCCCGATGCGGCCCGCGGACAACATGAAAACCACTGGCAGCATGCCGATCAGGAGCGTCCATTGATTGACTTTGGATGACAACAAAGCCCCCATGCTCGTCCCTGGTTGGGCCTTGAGGGCGAACAAGATCGCGACAATGAACTCCGGCGATTCGGAGGCGAGCGGCGCCAGCCATTGCACCAGAATAAACTCTTCGATGCCGAAAGTCCGCCCGGTCGCCAATAAACCTTCCGCAAACGGTTCCGCGGCGATGAAAATGGTAAATCCCGAGTACAGGAAAAACAACACGGTAAACAGCCGGCGCGCGCCCTCGCCCCACCCTTCGATCATGGCCGGGGGTCCTTCGAGCTCAGGCTCAACATGATCGGCCGTTGAAGCGGCGCGCATATACAGCCCAAAGATCGCGATGAAGGCGAGCGCGTCCAGCACATCGAGGCGCCCTTTGATCGGGATCAGGAATGAATAAACCGTCGCAAGACCCAAGTACAAAATTTCGTTCTTGTGGCCCGGTTCAAGCTCGATAGATTTCTGCCCGGTTTTGAGAAAATACGTCACCACAACGGCTGCCCAACCGACGCCGATGAGCAAGCGGTTCGCGCCGGTCATGTTCGCCATTGCGAACGCGGTATACTTGGGATCCTTGCCGGCTTGCCAGGCGAAGTACATATCGACCGCGTATTCGGGGAGCACGGCGATGAGGGCCAATAATGCGATGGCCAACGCTTGAGGAATGTCTTTTTGCGCCAGTTCGGCCGCCCAGGAGAGCATGAAGGCAGCGCCAAAGATCGCCACACCCGCACTCAAGGCCATCCAATGCGGCGCCGGATGGGCGCCGGATAAATGGATGATGATCCATTGCAGACAGAGCACGGTTGATGAAACGATCCAGAGCCAGTTCGCCATCCAATTCCTCCCAATGGCCGCGCGTCACCGCCAAGAACTCCCGTTCTAATTTCATAGCCGCTGGCCGAAGTCAATGCGGCGCCATCAGCATCGCTGAACTTGCAGCGCGCAACCGCCGCCGGGAATTTGCGCGTGAGCGCCGAAGCGCTTCTCGCCTGAGGTCAAACGACAGATCGCGAGGTATCTCGAGTCCGCCGCTGCCGAGCGGCTTCGAACGAGCACAGCCACAGCACAACTGGGCTCCAGACGAATCTGGAGCTTCGGACTTCTGGATAAACTTACCGGATGGAGGCGCGTGGGAGGGGTGAACAAAGTCAGGACGGATTCGAAATGAGGATGCGGCTCCTGACGACGCTGCCGCCGAACCCGAGATTGCCGCGAAGATCGGGCATCGACGTGCTAGTAGATTCCCCGACAGAGGATCCGATAGCGATGTTTTTTGTAAAGACGGAAACCCGTTTGATGAATCGGCTGCAGGTGTACCGAAGACAATACAAATGAGCTCCGGACGTTGTCTCGAAAATAAGACGAATGCCGGAGCAGTTCGGCTAATTCGCCAGTAACTCTTTCATCCTCGCGACGATTTCCTTGGGCTGACGGGTCACTTCCTTTGCCAGATTCGCTAATTCATCGGCGGAGGTAGGATCGATCTCCAACTGTTTTTTCTTAGCTTCCGCCAAAGCCGTTTCGTCGTGCAACACCCTCTCGAAAGCCGTACGAACGATATTGACTCTCTCCACCGGCGTGTTGGGAGGCATCACGTACGGGCGGCCGAAATCCCCCGCGGCCAGCACCAGCGTCGCCAGACTCAGACCAGCTGGCGCTGTTTTGTACTTGTCCATGAGTTCGTAAATCGTCGGGACGTTTTTGAGCCTCGGATCGGGCTTACGTCCGGTCTGCATGAGTACATTGACGAAGTTCTTTTTCCGCCAGGTGGTAAATGGCTCACGGGCAAAGAAGGCCGTGATGGTAAAGGCGCGACAAACCAGCTCTCCTCGCTCCACCGCTAGATCAATATCCTGCCCGGCCTGATAACCCAGAATGACGTTGAAATTGGTTCCGATCGTTTCGTCGAGCAGCTTCGGTATGTAGTACGCCGTCGAACTCGTCCCCGTGGCGCCGCATTTCGGAGCGGTCTTCGCGTTTACCACGTCGTCGATGGTCTTGTACGGAGTGTCCGCGCGCATGTAAAGCAAATGATTGGATCGCACCGGGCTGCCGATCCAGGCGAACTTGGCCCAGTCGAACTTCACTTCCGGACGGCCGACGATCTGGTCAAAGTAAAGCGCCGGAAAAATCGCTCCGACAGTGAGCCCGTCAGGGTTGGAAACATTGTACACGTGGTTCGCGGCGATCATCGAGCCTGCTCCGGCCATGTTTTGCACAATGATATTGGGATTGCCGGCAATATATTTGGGCATGTATTGCGCGAACCACCGAGCATAAAGATCGTAAACATCGCCCGCTTTCGTGCCGGCGATGATGGTTATGGTCTTTCCTTTGTAGAAATCCGTCTGAGCATCAACGCCTCGGATGACCGAAAACGAAACGACCGTTAGCAGTACCGCCGCAAGAGACGCACGGCAATGCATAAGCTTACCTCCGCAATTGGTTCTCTTATCTCGCCCGATTTCCCATCGTCAGGCTCGCAGCGGCGCCGATACGAAGCGGGTCAAGCCGCGACGCCTAGGTGCTGCGAATCTCACAGGCTATGGCGAGCAATTGCGGTGCCACGACCCTAGCCCCGTCCCTCCTCCATCAATACCCTCTTTAAGTCCTGGTTTTTGGCACATTCTTTGTGTCGCCACCTGTTTGATTATAATTGGGCTTTGGTCTAATAGCTGCGAACAGTGAGGCGATTATGTATCTGCGCACGATTCTAATTGTACTGGCCTGCGGCATGCTGGCTATCTTTGCGGCGATCAATTGGACTGCGTTCACCGCGCCGACGACTCTTTCACTGATCTTCGCCAGCGTGGAGGCGCCGCTGGGTCTGATTTTGCTCGGGGCGATCGCGCTGCTCTCCGCGTTGTTCTTGGTTTATGTTGTTTACCTGCAATCGTCGGTCTTGGTGGAAACCCGCCGCCACACTCGCGAGATCCAGGCACAGCGCGAACTCGCCGAACGGGCCGAGATCTCGCGCGTTCACGAGCTGCGTGCGTCGCTGGAAGCCCAGCTGCACGCAATCAGCCAGCAAAATGACCAGTCTAAATCGGAGCTCGCAGCGCGCTTAGACCGTGTCGAGACCGAGCTGCGACGGTCCATCGAGGAGAGTCAGAACGCTCTGGCTGCCGCGCTGGCCGAAATGGATGACCATCTCGGCCAGCGTCCTGCATTAGAGCCGACGCGGCATGTCGCCGAGCAGCGCCGCTGACAACACTCAGAAGTTCTCTGACCCTCTGCTAGCGTGGCCGATTTCACGTTACGGAAATCGCTGAGACTGTGCCGATCCCGGCGCTCAGCCGGTGTTTTTGTCCGAGGCGCTTTTGACCGAAATCTTGAACGATCTCGGGCTGAAATTTAGCAGCGCGAGATCTTTCGGATAGTAGATATCCTGCTCCGAGATGGAAAACGTTCGCCGCCCCAATTCCGCCAGGCTTACGTCCACTTCGACGCGGATCCTCCTTTTGTTGACAAAATAAAAAGCGCGCCGCGTCGCGCTGAACGTCGCGTTGACTTCGGGTGGATCGATGGCTTCGATTTGTAGATGCGCGGGTACGTGTTCGACCGCGATCGGCACGGGATAGGTCACTTCGACGGCTTTCGATCCGAGGACGAAAAGATACCAAAGCGCGACCGCCGAGCAAACCGACATGGCTTTGGCCACCCAGTTCCGGCGCACCAGTTGTAGGCCGAAATGAATTTGCTCGGCGGGGGGGAACGTGCGGCCGAAAAAATTCTCGATCGCGAGCGCCAACTCCTGCGGGATTTCGACCTTGGTTAGGCGTCCGTCTTGCGCAATCGAAATAGTGCCGCGCTCTTCCGAGACGACCAGACAAAGCGCATCCGAGAGTTCGGCGAGCCCCAAGGCCGCGCTGTGGCGCGTTCCCACATTGCTCGTTTGCGCCAGATCCTTGGATAGCGGTAAATGCGCCGCGAAGCGCTGAACGCGGCCGTTTGCGATCAGCACCGCACCGTCGTGGCCGGGCGAGTGAGGGTCGAAAATACTGCGCAGCAGCGGCACGCTCAGCCGGCCATCCAGAACGATGCCGCCGACGACATGGCGGTCGAGCGGATCTTTGCCCGCGAGTACGACCAGCGCGCCGATATGATTGCGCGCCATATCGGCCAGCGCGCGCGCCAAGACGTCGGCGACCGTGGATCGTTCGGGCTGAACGGGCTCCCGCCTGAAGCGCCAAACCGCAATGCGCTCGAAGAGCTGGCGCAGCTCTTCTTGGAAAATGACGATGATCACCACTACAAACGCCGCAAAGAAGGCTTGAAAAATCCACGCGGTCATCTCCAGTTCGAGAAACCGCACCGCCAGGTACGCCGCACCGAGAGTCAACATGCCGCGTACCACGAAGGCGGCCCGCGTTCGGCGTATCCATACGATCGCGGTGTAGATTAAAGCCGCGACCAGCAGAATGTCGGCGATTTCACCAATGGTAATGGGCAAACTCGGCATAAATTACCGCGCTCGATCTCGGACTTTACGATCTCACGTTTTGCCGCAGATGATATGGCAAGGAATATCGGCGCTTGCCAATTCGAGGTTAAGAACCTTGTCAACGAACCTTATTCGCGAAGACCGACGAACGTTCAGGCGCAATGAGAGCTGAAAGATTCACATCTCCAATAATGATTGTACAGAATTTTCAAAGCAGCGGAAGCGTCCGCCGACGACAGCGGATGCTGGGTGCGCTCTTCAGTTGAAGGGGCGACTAAAGGGTCTACTCGTTGCGCCTCTCCTGATAGCTCTCTGGCTCGACCGGACGCGTTGGCTCTCCACGCTCGTTCGAGTTAAGTCGATGTGACACGCTGCTGCCTTCAACCAACGTGGCATAGTTTGCGGTTCTCTGATCAGCAAACAATTAAGGGGTCACAGTAATTACGCTGAAAGGCGAGAGCCTATTGAGTCGCTTGCTTGCCTGGCTTTGTTGAAAGTAAGCCACAGGCTCCAAGCTTCGACTTAGTGAGGACTTGATTTGTGTATCATATTTGAATATGAGTGCCGCATGGCTATAAGCGATATCACTGTCAATCAACTCAAACGTGCCACTGCTATCAAACAACAGCTTGACCGTCTCAATCGGCAGCTTGCTGCCATTCTGGGCGGTTCGAGCGATTCTGCAGCAGCGCCCAAGAAGACCCGAATGAGCGTCTCTGCGAGAAGGAAAATCGCAGCGGCGCAAAAAGCGCGATGGGCTAACTTCCGCAGAACAAAATCAACTTCCGGTCCGGCTAGACCGGCGGCGAAGGCCAAGAAAAAGGTATTCAGCCCCGCCACCAGAGCCAAGCTTTCCGCAAGGTTGAAGGCTTATTGGGCGGCCAAGAAAGCCGGCAAGAAGTAGCTTCTTAGGTTCTGGAGTTACTTGGTTTTTAGCCGGACTGGGTCGCTAAAAGCGGACGCTACTCGAACACGCCGTTGAGCCGCCTGTCGGTATTTACTCACGGGCTTTTTGGTCTGCTGTCGTCTTCTATGCGCCAAAGATAGAGGGTTCTGAGATGCCCCATCGAGTCTTTGATCCGATCGACTCGATCGGGCTGCCAATTTCCCATCGCGTATTGATGCGACACTACTCTCGACCCAGGCTTCAGTTGCCGCATGATCCTGGAACGCAAACGCAGATTGGCATCCGGATAGAGATAAAGGGTCACGACGGTAGCGGGCGAAAGATCGGCCGTCTGGATATCTTCTTCACGAATTTCGACTAGATGCTCCAAGCCGGCTTCTCTGACACGATCGCGGGAAGCCGTGACGAGACTCGGATCGATTTCAAATCCCACTGCCTTGACGCCATATCTGGCGGCGGCCGTAATAACCACTCTGCCGTCTCCTGAGCCCAAGTCATAAACGACATCGCCGTCCGCAACCTTAGCCAACTCCAACATGCGATCGACCACCTCCTGCGGCGTTGGAACGTAGGGAGCGAGATAAGGCGCCTCGCCATCGGCCCGCGCCGCTTGCCTCTCAGGTCCGGCCACAGCATCAACAGCCGGGCGCCGCAAAGTCAGTCCCGTTCCGAAAACGCCAACACCGGCGGTCACTGGCAACGAGCACAGCAAAATGCAAATGTCGATGAGCAGTTTCACGGGCTCTCTCTCCGCCGAAGCTCGATCCATTTCATCTCCCACAAGCTGGCGCGTTAGACAAGGGTTCGAAGAGAAAACCTTCAAGCTTGTCCTCCACGCCGCGCGTTTGTGGCCCTGCGGTCTTACATTAGCGAGTCGGCGAAATCAGCTTCCAGTGTTTCCACATCCGAGATCGTGTCGCCCCAGTGCTGAAGCAGAATGTGCCGGAGGAGGATCAGAAACTCGTCGGAAAGCTGGGAGCCGATCGTTGCTGTGAAGATAACCCCGTTGTACTCCGCTATTAATGTGAGATCATGGGCGCCCCGCCTGACATTCTTCAATACAGCTTTTCTTACCTCGGGCGGCTTTGCTGGGCCGCGTTCGCCGCGACGCCAATCACGTGGCCACCAAGGGTAATCGAGCAGACGGGCCATGTTATCAAATCGATGGATACCAAAAAGTCATTATCAAAGATCTTTCTGACGGACCTCCGAAGCTCCGCACCGCTCTTTCAGCACTTTATCGATAGTAGACAAAAGAACTTGCTTATCGACCGGCTTCTGCAAGAAAGCTTTGGCGCCGGCTTCCAAACTCTTTTGGCGATGTCCTTCGGGATCCCGTGCCGAGACAACGATTACTGGCGTCGAGGATACCGTGCTGATATTGCTCAAACGATCCATGACTAAATATCCATCCCCTGCCGGCAGGCCGAGATCCAGGATGATGAGGTCCGGCCTTTCGTTCTTCGCCAAACTGACTGCCGAAACCGCGTCTCCGGCAACAAGGGTCGCATATTCGTGAGAGCGCAGAAAAATCCTCAGGCCTTTGGTCAAGTCCTCGTTGTCGTCGACGATCAGAATTGTTTTTTTCATCGTTTAATGCCTCTTTCACCTTCCATCCCGGCAGGCGGTCTTATCCTCAACCCTGGCGAGCTCCCGCTGAATCGCCTTGATAAGATCTTCGTTCTCGAATGGTTTTTCGAAGTAGTCTCTTGCTCCGGCCAATAGGGCCGGGCCTTTATACACTGCCCCGGGTCGCGCGCTTACAACAATGACCGGAATCCATGCGGTCGAAGTGACTTGCTTAATGAAATCCATCACCACAAAGCCATTGCTATCGGGAAGACCCAGGTCGAGAAGAATCAAATCGGGTCTATATTGTGTCACCATCATAATGGCCGTGGCGGCATCCGTGGCCGACAGGATTCCGTACCCTCGAGATGTCAGTCGAACCTTTAAGCCGAGGAGCAGATCTCTATCGTCATCGATAATTAAAATTTTCTTTGTGGGCTTAAGATCGCTGTGATTTGGCACGCTGGGCACCTCGCTCACTGACAAAATTTTTATAATTCGAAATCGGTCGCTGCGGCAGATTGGGTTACGTCCATTGTAGTGTCCCCGCGTATTGGCAACAGTTCAAATTCCGGTCGGTGCACGCTCCTCAAACCTGCCAGTTCAAGAATGTGCCGTGACAGGATGTCAAGTACTGTTTCCGTGCTGAATTCTTCCGGAGTGAACGGGATGGGATGAACCGTTGTTCTTACATCATATTTAGCGTCGTCTTTCCTTCGATGCCGGCCAATGTCCTTCTCGATGCGCGATGCAAATTGAGCGGCCGCTTCTTCTCTGCTGCAGGTTGCGAGAAAAAACCGTTCAGTCTGGCCAGCAATGGTTATTCGTGGCAGTAGTATCGTTCCAGGCGGCAACGAGTAATGATTTAGCCGATCCCACTTTTCGCCCCAAACCGCTTTGCCGATTTCTGAGGATTCGATCCGATCATCCGCCACCACCTCGACCGTGACGATCGCCAGCTCGCGTAAGAACTGCCGGTTGTCGGCGATAAATGGCACCAGCACTTCGCGCAGCGAGAATGCCGGAAGCGTAAAACGGAAGATGCTTCCCTTGCCGATCTCACTTTCCACCCAGATTCGTCCGCCTTGACGCGTAATCAGCTCATGGCAAAGGTAAAGGCCGAGTCCTAACCCTTTGCGATTTGTATTGAGAAAAGCCTCTTCCTGGTAAAGGCGGTCGAATACCCTTTTTTGGGCCTCGGGAGCGATGCCGCAACCCGTGTCTGCGACCGAAACGCACACGACTCGCGGTTCTTCGATTGCGTGTGTTGTGAGCGAAATGGATCCGCCGCGCGGAGTAAATTTAACGGCGTTATCAATCAGATTGGAGAGGACTTGCTTGACACGGATCGGATCGCCCAGCACAACCGAAAAATCCTCCGTAACACGGGCCGAGAGAGCGATATTCTTTACGGTCGCACTCGCTCGATAGTTGCTTAACAATTCAGGAATTAAGCATTGCAACGATATGACGCGAGGGTCCACGGTTAGCTTGTTTCCGCCAGCCCGAGCCGCTTCGAGCAGATCACCGACCATCGCCTGAAGTTGCTTGACGTTTCGCTCGATGATTCCAAGATATTCCCTTTGCTCGTCGTTGAGCGGCCCGGCGATTTGATCGGACAAAATCGTAACGAACTGATAAATAGCTGTTATGGGCGTCCGAAGTTCGTGGGAAACGTGTGAGATGAATGCGTCTTTGGTAGATAATTGCTGGCGGCTCAGTTCTTCTAGATCTTTTGTTCTTTTTCGCTCGCGTTTCACCTGGTCGGCAAGGTGACCATACACCAATGAGGCACCGAACAGTAAAGGGATCCTTATCAGCGTGTTTGATTGAAATTCGAAACCGCCATTGGTCGCCAGAGGAACGATGAGCACGGAGACAATACCGAGGATGACTGAACCGATGATGACCTGAATCAAGTTATCACCGATGGCCGCGACGAGGATGCCGAAGAAAAAAATCAGGCATAGATCCCAGGGACTTTGGCGGTTGGATATAATGGCGATAAAAAAAAGCAGCGTATCGACAATGACCATGCAGGGAGGGAATAACCGATGGGCGAATGCCGTCTCCGGCAAGCGCAGAATGACAACGATGGATGCCAGAGGCATCATGAGCCAAACCAGGGTTATCGGATCGTATCCGACCTGACCATTTTCGACGATAAGCAGATACGAACACGCGATCGCAACGAACCATTGAATATGAATGAGGTCGCGTTTTCTATCTCCGGCCGCCGACGCGCTCCTGGAAAGCGCGCCGGATTGACGAAAATTTTTTAAGCCAGCAAATACGTTCATCGGCGCGAAACCGGGTTGATTATTCACAATCCTCTTTGATTCGATTTCCCATATCGTCGCTGGAGCGCGCAGCGCCTAGGCACTCGACCGGTTCCCCCGAAAGGATGACTTGTCGAGCGCAATTGTCGTTCGCTTTAGTTGAGAACTAAATCGGTAGATCTACTTAAAATCGGCGTTTTAGACACCTAATCGGGAGAAAAGAGGCAGCAGCTGGGCTAAATAGTGAAAATTTGTGCTGCTAAATCCTGCAGATTGTGATAAAAGTGACAAGGAATCCATAAAATTGCGCGAATGTGCCCGCGTTGTTTGCTCCCGACATTGAATGTTTCTTTTCTCATCTCCGACTAGTGACCAGCGCTTTTCGATGAGTGGGGTTTACCATGGATGCGTTGCAAGAACGGCCCGGTCGAGAGGACCAAGCCGGGTCGCCTCGAATCACAATTGTTCTGGCCGATGACCACGCAGTGGTGCGGTCGGGCCTGCGGACAATGCTTGAGCGTCACACGAATTTTCAGGTGATAGGCGAAGTCTCGGACGGTATAGAAGCGGTGCGAGTAACCGAAAAATTGGCACCGGATATTTTGATTCTTGACCTTTCGATGGGAGGATTGCACGGCTTGGAGGTCGCTCGGCAGCTGCTGCATCGAAAACAAAAGACTCGGATCATCGTATTGAGCATGCACCTAAATGAAGACTACATTCGGGAAGCTTTTCAATTGAATGTGTCCGCCTATGTGCCAAAAGAATGCACGTTTCCGGTATTGGTCGAGGCGATCACAACAGTGGCATCAGGCAAACGCTATCTGCCGCCATCCATCTCGGATGTAATTCTCAGTGCGTACGTCGGGGGTCCCAACATCAACGTCAAGAACAGTTACGATACACTAACCGATCGGGAGCGCGAGGTTTTGCAGTTAATCGCCGATGGATTAAAAAACGCCGAGGTCAGCAGACGCCTGTTTATCAGCTCTCGAACGGTAGAGTATCATCGCGCGAGTCTGATGCGCAAATTAAAACTGAAAAACGAGGCCGAGATTGTCAGGTACGCCGTCGAAAAGGGTCTCCTGAGCTACAGACTTTCACAACCGCGCGAGTAAAATAGCGATTTTTGGCTTAATTCTTTGGGCGCACGTCGACCCCATTTACCGCCGCACAACGATCTTCTTCCAATGGCGGGCAAGACCATAACGATTGCGAACTCCGCCTCCGTTGGCATCACGGCTCTAAACAATTCTCCTGTCGCTGGAAGTGAGCGAATCTATTTCGCATGAAACCTGTACGCTTAAATTCTTATTTCAGAAACTTGCTGGTTTCCGCCTTTTTGCCGAGTCTCATTTGGTGTGTCGTGGGTGGAATGATTTATGCCGCGCTCCAAGATCAGCCAGTTTTTCTGAAAATAAACAGTCGCTGGTTTGATCTGTTTTGCAGTATGGGATGGTTGTTGCTGGTATTGGTCGCCGGCACATCGATTTTTGCGAGTGCAGCCTTACTTCGACCTTTCATCAGGGCACGCCAGTTTATTCGAGACATTCATCGACTGCGCGATCAAGCGGCATCGGTTGGGTCAGGACAGGCAACTGGGTTCTTATCGTCAGGCATCGTAGAGATAAACGAAGTCTCTCAATTGTTGGAAAAAACGGACCGGCGCATCCTCGAGTTCCGAGAGTCGTTGATGCGCACGGAGACACGTCTTCGCGTTGCGATTAACAGTGCGAATCTAGGGATTTGGGGCTACGACATCATCACCGGACAGTTTGGCTGCTCGGCGCGCACCCGGAGAATTTTGGGACTGTCGGCAGAAGCGGAGATTGATCTTCCGCTTTTGCAGCGAATGTGCCACTCCGGCGATCTTGTTAAAGCCAAGGAAATCATCGCAAAGTCTCTCGTCAACACTAAGCCATTCGACTTTGAGTGTAGAGTGACGCGTTCTAACGGTGAAGACCGTTGGGTTTTGATTAGCGCCCGGAGCCAGCTCGATGCTGCCGGATCTCCCGTTAATCTCAACGGAGTGGTCTATGACGTGACCGGGCGAAACAATGCCTTTGAGCGATTGCGGCAACAGGAGATCTTGCTCAAAAATCAAAATTTGGAGCTCGAAGCCCTCTATTCATGTATGCCGCTCGGTATTGCGCATATGGACCGCGACTTGCGCTTCGTCCGGGTGAACGAACAGTTAGCGGCTATAAACGGAAAATCGGTGGCTGAGCATATTGGCCGTTCGCTGCAAGAGATTGTTCCCTCCCTTTCCGCGGAATTGGAAAGTATTTATCGGAAGCTTTATGACACAGGCCAGCCGATCCGAGACGTTGAAATCAGCGGAACGAGTCCGCTTGAACCTGAATCGGTGCGCCACTGGCTCGTCAACTTCTATCCCGTTCGCCTCCATAATGGAGATTTGAAGGGCGCCTGCGCTGTGGTGCTGGATATCACAACGCGCAAGATGGCTGAAAACGCCATACTTGCAACTTCACTGAAGCTGAAAGATTCGAATCAGCGTCTGATGTGCGTTGAAGAACAAATCAAACGTAAGATCGCTCAAGAGCTTCACGACCAATTTGGCCAGACATTGACCGGCCTCAAACTGATGATTGAGGCCATTCTACAAGGCTCGTGCCGGCATGCAGAGGAGGTAACAAGCGCCCTCTCACTCGTAACGCAGCTGATCTCCCAGACCCGAACACTATCGCTTAACTTACGGCCACCCATGCTGGATGATTTCGGCTTGTTAGCAACATTAAATTGGTTTTGTAAGGATTATCAGTCCAAAACTCATATTCGTGTCGATTTTGAGCACCACGGAATTGGAACGAAAAGATTTCCTTCGGAAATTGAAGTGGTGGCATTTCGTCTTATTCAAGAAGGACTAACCAATATCGCACGGCATGCGCAAACCGCGGAAGCCACTTTGCGAACGGTGGTGCGAGATGAAGCCCTCATTATTGAGTTGAGTGACAACGGCGTTGGGTTTTTGCTTTCTGATTCCACCAATAGAGCAGAAACTCATGGATTGTTAGGAATGCACGAACGGGCAGAGTCCGTAGGCGGCAGTTTGAAAATTGACTCGGCTCCTGGGAGCGGCACGCGCATCCGTGCTCTTTTGCCGCTTGGTTTGAAATCACTTTCAGAGGTACCGCTCAATGGCGCGGCAATGCCGGTTGATGTTTTCGGACTCATGGATGCGGCGTCAGGACATGCACGCCGAAAAGGTCCGTTCACGCGCAAGCCAACTCCATTCGTTGGACGCGAGAGTGAGATTGAGACTTTCAACAACCTGGTCGAACAAACAGCGGCAGGGCGCGGCCACATATTGGCGCTGGTTGGCGAAGCGGGAATCGGCAAATCGCGTTTAGTCCACGAATTTATGCATCACCGGTTGCCTTCCGGCTGGTTGATTTTGGAGGGCGCGTCCGTTTCCTACGGCAGGGCAGCCTCGTACTTTCCATTAACGGAAATGCTGCGCCGTTATTTTCGTATCCATGAGAAAGACGGACGGAAGGCGATTGAGGAACGAGTGATGACGCATGTGTCGCAGCTGAGTCATGCGTTAAAACCGACAATCCCTTCGATCCTCTCGGTTCTCGGTGCCCTGCCGAAGAAAAAACCAATCTCGATCCGAGGCCGGCGCGATTGGTTTTCACAAGACCAGGAACTGTCTGCTATGGCCGAGCGGTTTGAGGCTATGGATCCGCAGCAGAGGCGGCGCCAGATTCTCAACGCGATCGAACAACTGCTCATTCGCGAGAGTCAACGTCAGCCATTAGTGCTGGTTTTTGAGGACTTGCATTGGGTAGATACTGAAACCCAGGCGTTCCTCGATGGGTTTGTAGAAACTCTGCCCTCGGCGCAAATCCTTTTACTCGTCGATTACCGCCCCGAGTACACGCATGGTTGGACCGATAAAACTTATTGTACCCAGCTGCGCATAGGGCCGCTCCCTCCGGCCAGCGCGGAAAAGTTATTTCAGCACCTTCTGGGACCCAACACAGACCTTGTGCCGCTGAAAAAAACATTGGTTGAGCGTACGCTTGGAAACCCGTTCTTTGCAGAGGAGAGCGTGCGGTCTCTTGTCGACGCCGGGGTTCTGGTTGGCGAAAAGGGAGCGTACCGGCCGAACTTAAGCATCAATGACATTAATATTCCGAGCACCGTCCAAAATCTCGTCGCACACCGCATCGATCGGCTTTCCCTCAAGGAAAAGGGCATTCTCCAAATTGCATCGGTTATCGGCGTCAACGTTCCCGTTACGCTCTTGCGTGCCGTGGCCGAAATCGACGAGGAAGATCTGGATCATCAACTTTCACGTCTCCAAGCCGCGGAATTTCTCTACGAGACGAACCGAACTCCGGAAGTGGAATATTCATTCAAGCATGCCATCACATGCGAAGTCGCATACGGTGAGTTGACCCACGATCAGCGAACTTCTTGGCACCGGCGGGTCCTGGAATCGCTGGAATCCATGCACCAGCCCCACTCCCGTGACCATATCGAAAAGCTTGCGCACCACGCGTTTTATGGCAATGTCTGGGATAAAGCCCTCCGCTACTTGAAAGAAGCTGGGAATGCGGCGCTTTCGCGTTCGAGTTTCCGTATTGCGGTGGTTCAGTTTGAACGCGCTCTCGACGCGCTACAGCATCTTCCCCGCTCACCGGATAATTTGAGACACGCTATCGATTTGCGCTTTGACATCCGCAATGCGCTTTTCATTCTTAACGATTTCGAGCGAGGATTTGAACATTTAGAAAAAAGCAAACAACTAGCAATGTCGCTTCAGGACGAGGAACGATTAGCAAAAGTTTTAACTTGGATGACGGCACATTGGAATCTTGCCGGCAACTCTCAGCAAGCAGTAATTACAGCGAGACAAGCTCTCCACCACACTTCCGGGGCGAACAATCGTGATTCCAATATTGTCGCTCACAACTGGCTCGGCGTCGCGTATTATAATTTAGGCCAATTCAAAGAATCCATCAAAGAGCTAGAAACAGTGCTTTCATTAATTCCCGATGATCGGCAAAATGATTTCTTCGGCACTCCGGTCATACTCTCGGTTAATTGTAAAACCTGGCTAACTCGTAGTTTAGCCCAGACCGGTGATTTTGGCAGAATCTCTCAATACGTCGGAGAAGCGATTAAGACGGCGACCGAGCGTGCACATCCTTTGAGTATTGTTTTTGCTTACTACGCGATGGGCGCTGCGGCTCTGATTCAAGGTGAGTTCAATCAAGCAATCACAGCGCTCGAGCACGCGTTGAAAACTTGCGAAGCCGCTGAAATTCCGGTCCAACGGCGTTTAGTCATTTGTGGTCTGGCTGCAGCTTACGCATTTGTCGATCGTTTCGACCAAGCGCTTGACCTCCTAGAGAGCGACACCGGTTCGACTGATTCGGCTTGTACATCGGGAATTAGGCGAGTACCACTCGGGAAATCCATGGGCATGGTTTGGGAAGTCGATACTTACAGGCTTGGAGGGAAACGCCGCGAAGCGCAAACCCTCGCCGAACAATTTTTGCAAGTATCGATTGAAAGTAACGACAAAGGAAGTGAGGCTTGGCTGAGGTGCGTAATAGGAGACCTTCTCGCTGGCCGTGATAGCGCTCCATCGACGCAAAGTGAAGCGAGCTATAGGCACGCCTTGAGACTCGCTCTGCAACTCGGGATGCGTCCTTTGCAAGCGCGCTGTCATCGAGGCCTCGGACAAATGTACACCCGTTGCCAGAAGGCTTCAGTCGCGCAGTCGGAGTTTCGTTCGGCCAGAGCGCTCTACCATTCTATGTTCATGCCGTACTGGGTCGCAGAAACCGATCGAGCTCTAACGTCAATTAGCTAAACTGAAATTGGTATGGTCGAAGAGATGGCGACAGTCAGCCCCAGAGGCATTTTTGTTGAATTCTCACACGATGATACGGACCAATCCATTTCCGAGCGCTTTGAGCAGCAAGTGTGCAATTACCCCGGCAACCTAGCCATCAAAACTGCGGATCAGCAGCTCACATACGGCGAGCTCAACTTGCTGGCTAATCGATTAGCGAGGTTTGTCTTGCGAGAAGTCCGAGATACCAGACCGGTTGCCATCCTGATGGAGCATGGCGCTTCCGCTATTATTGCCGTTTTGGCGGCCCTAAAGGCATCAAGAACTTTTTTGTGCCTCGATCCGGGATTGCCGGATATCAGGATCCGTCAGATTCTAGGTGATTTTGGTTCCGATTCATTAATTACCGACAATGGATCCTTCAGAGTAGCAGCCGAGTTACTGGAGGGACGGCGAACAATTGTCAATATGGAGGACTGCGACAGAGGTATCGATAGTAATAATTTGGAGATCCCCACCTCTCCGGATTCCATAGCGTACGTGCTGTACACTTCCGGCTCGACAGGAAAGCCCAAAGGTGTGATGCGAACCCATCGTATCGATCTTTGTAATATAAAGCATGTGACGAACACACTTAAGATTACGCATGACGATCGACTCACATTACTCGGTTCCTACAGTACCGGTCAGGGAATGACCGATATTTTTTCCGCATTGCTAAACGGAGCAGCGTTATTTCCGCGCAATTTGAAAGCGGATGGCTTCCATGGACTCGGGGAGTGGCTCGTCCAGGAAAGGATCACCTTTTACCATTCGGCGGCAACGGTATTTCGACAATTCACCAATTCCTTGAGAGGGGGTGAAATCTTCCCCCACCTGCGTATCATCCGACTAGGTGCCGAGGCCGTATCTTGGAAAGATATTCAATCGTACAAGAAATGTTTTACTGATATCTGCTTATTAGCAAACGAACTTTCCTGTTCCGAGGCGAGTACCTACAGTCAATTCGTCATTAACAAGCAGATGACAATCACAGAGATTGTTCCAGTTGGTTATCCGGTTGAGGGCAAGGAGATTTTAATTCTCGATGAAAATGGGAATCTCCTCGGACCCGGAGCAGTCGGCGAGATCGCGGTCCGGAGCCGTTTTCTGTCGCCCGGTTATTGGAATAATCCGGACCTCACAGATTTGGCCTTTCATCAGGACAAGAACGATCCTGGGTATCGGATCTATAGGACCGGCGATCTCGGCCGAAAAGCAAGCGACGGTTGCCTCGAACATCTCGGGCGCAAGGACGGCCAAGTTCAAATTCGCGGTTATCGCGTGGAATGCCGCGAGGTTGAATTGGCACTCCTACACGATCCCGTCGTCGAGCAGGCGTTCGTTACCCATGGGCAAGATGACCAGGACCAAGCTTATCTCATCGCCTATGTCGTGTGTCGCGAGGACACAAGGCCCACCGTCAGCGAGTTAAGGGCGCAACTCAGCCGGCGGTTGCCAAACTTCATGCTTCCCGCCGCGTTTGTATTTATCGATGCGCTACCGCTTACGGTCACGGGAAAAATCGATCGGGGCGCGCTTCCGAAACCGGCTTTGGCACGGCCGCCGCTTGACGCATCCTATATCAGTCCTCGGAATCCGATCGAAAAATCCATTGCAGCGATTTGCTCGGAGATACTCAATATCAGTACGATCGGCGTCCATGATAATCTTTTCGATTTGGGCGGGCATTCCATATCCGCCATGCAGATCGTCAACCGCGTCATGAAAACGTTTCAGATCGATATCCCAATGAAATGCTTTTACGATTCGCCGACCGTCGGCGGATTGAGTGCCCTCATTGCGTCGAGTCGCGAGAGCGAAAAAGGGGCGGTTACATTCCCCCAAAACACCAGCAACGCACCGCCCTTGCGCGAAGCGGCGCGTCCGGCGCGTATTTTGCCGTCCATTGCCCAAGAAGCTATGCTGCGGCTCGAACGATTATTTCCCGATTTTCATCAATTCAATGTCCCGACAGCATACCGCCTCAGCGGAGACTTAGATGTAACCGCTCTCAGGCAAAGTCTCATACGCCTCGGTGAGCGGCATGAATGCTTGCGTACGGTCTTTACCGAAGAAAATGGAGATGACTATCAAGAAATTCTCGAATCAGTGCCCGTCGACTTTGAACTCCTGGATCTTCGCGAATTCCCCATAGCCGAACGCGTCTCAAAAGCGCGCGAGTTATTTAGAGAAGAATCACGGCGGCCTTTCAACTTAGCGCATGGCCCTTTGTTTCGCGTTGCCCTTTTTCGGCTAAGCGACGAGGATCACGTCCTGGCTGTCACCTTGCATCAGCTCGTGAGCGACGGGTGGTCGATGCGGATTTTATTGCGCGACCTGGCTGAGTTATACCGGAGCAACTTGCAAGGAAACCGCGCGCAGCTTCCCGATTTGCCTATTCAGTTTGCGGATTTCTCGCTCTGGCAGCGAGAGGCTTTGCGGTCAGGGCTGATGGACGGCCAATTATCTTATTGGAAAAACCAGCTGCGCGAACCATTGACCCCACTGGAGTTTTCCGAAACCGCAAGTCGCTCTGATGAAACGGATCTTTTCATTGCGCGCAAAGAAATCTCCATATCGGGTAAACTTTATCAGTCGGTGAAGACCCTCGCCCGAGAAGAAAAGACTACACCGTATGTCATTCTTCTCACCGCCCTCACAATTCTTCTTTCGCGCTGTCTACGCCAAGAGGATATTAGGGTCGGCACGCTCGTTGCGAATCGGCATCGGAAGGAACTCGAAAATCTCATCGGCCACTTCGTTAACACGATCATCGTGCGAGCAAAAATCACCGCAAGTTTGTCGTTTAGAGAGCTCGCACAACAGATCAAGGCGACTACTGTAAGCGCCTATTCCAATCAGGATCTCCCCTTTGAAGCCCTGCTGCAATCGATCGAAAAGGACTCAACGACACGCGGTGATAAGCTCGCGCCGGTGCTCTTCATATTTCAAAACGAACCGGAGCCCGTACTGCTGCCCAAGCTCACATTTAGCGCGTTGGAGGATTTTCACAAAAGCTCGACGCCTGAAGTCGAGCTCACGGACTTTGACCTCGTGATATCGATCAAAGAAGGAGCCGACGGCCTCACCGGCTTTCTGGTGTATAAATTTTTCGTCTTCGACGAGACGATGATAGCCCGCTTGATTCAGAATTTCGAAAGTTTGCTGGAGGGGATTGTCGATAATCCTGACCGGTCAGTGTTCGCGCTTCAGTCGGCGATTGAAATCTGACCGGAAAATACGATCGGCGCCAATCTTTTAGGGCAGATCTGGCCCGCACTTCACCACCGACCGGGCTCGTCACTAAGTCCGGTGAAGAAAAGCGAACCTTTCCTCTCAGCGCACGCGATACCGCTACTTAAGGTTATTCACTGCTCGCGGTGTGGATCGCTTTTGTCAGTGTCTCTTTATTGTGGGAGCCGCGTTGGCGGTTATGCGGGGTTTCGCCCAATACTTCCTTTAGGATGCTCTCTTTCTTTTCACATGTTAGCTTGTTCCATTTTTGGAGAAGATAACGAGCCTTCGCGGCAATTGCTCGGTTGGGCCTGAATGTTTGCGACATGATTCCCATGGCATACTCCTGTAGAAAAGATGGTTGCCCTTAGATCACAGTTTGTGGATCAAAGTCAAGGGTGAAAACCGCCAAAAACGGTCGCTGCATTTCAGAGGAAACTCCGGGTAGGAGCGTTTTGTTTTACAGCAAATTTAGGTTAGTTTTTAAAACTCGGGCGAGTTGAATCGAATTAGCGTGGAGACTTAGGACTACCAAACGGCTCGTGAGCAATCAGAGCGAGTCCTACTTACCGAAGAGCCGTGTAGCAAGGTCAAGATTGCAGATTGTAGAGAATGTTATGCCCGACCCCGCTGCGTGGCTGCCAGCGCCAAGAACGTCTTCCCAAAGAAAAAATCTCCGGGGAGGAGAGTTCTTGACGCTGTACAAATTTGGTGGAGCCGATGGGAGTCGAACCCACGGCCTCTAGAGTGCGATTCTAGCGCTCTCCCAACTGAGCTACGGCCCCACTATTGGAGAGATTTGAGGTATGCCTGCACTTTATCTTTTAGATCGGCTCTTTTCAACGCGTAGGCGACGGTGGCGCGCACGAAGCCGAACTTGTCGCCGATATCGTAGCGCTCGCCGGTAAATGCCCAGCCGAACATTTTCCGCTCGCGCGCCAGCGCCGCCAAACCGTCAGTCAACTGAATCTCGCCGCCTCGTCCGGGCTGCTGCTTTTGCAGAATTTTGAAAATTTCGGGCCGGAGCACGTAGCGGCCGATAATCGCCATCCGCGACGGCGCTTCCGCCGATACCGGTTTTTCCACCGTGGCCTCGATCTGATAGAGCCGCGGCTCGATCTCCTTGCCTTTGATCACGCCGTACTGATGCACTTCTTCCAGCGGCACCTGCATCAAGGCGATTACCGATTCTGTCTCGCGGTTGAAAATGTCCACCAGCTGTTTCACGCAGGGAATGTCGCTGTCCACCAAGTCGTCCGCCAGCATCACCGCAAACGGCTCATCGCCGACCAGGTCGCGGGCGCACAAGACGGCATGACCGAGTCCGAGCGGCACTTTCTGGCGCACCGATACCACCTCGGTCATTTCGGCGATGCGGCGCAGCGTCTTGACCATCTCGGTGTTGCCTCGATTGGTCAGGATCTGCTCCAGCTCCGGTGCTTCGTCGAAATGATCTTCGATGCCGTCTTTGCCGCGGCCCGTGACGAAGATAATTTCTTCGATACCGGCATCGACCGCCTCCTGAACGACGTACTGGATTGACGGAATATCGACGATCGGCAGCAGCTCCTTGGGCACGGTTTTGGTCGCGGGTAAAAACCGGGTGCCCAACCCGGCAACGGGAATGACGGCTTTTCTTACTTTCATACTCGGGCGGTCAGGCGAGCCGGGCCTGTTTGGCCTTGCGCTCGGCTATCTCCTGGTTGGACTTGCAACGGATGCAAAGCGTGGTCACCGGGCGCGCTTTCAAGCGCTCGATACCGATCTCCTCGCCGCATTCTTCGCAGATGCCGTACTCCCCGGTTTCCAGACGCTCGAGCGCTTCTTCGATCTTGAAAATCAATTTGCGCTCGCGATCGCGCATACGCAGCATTGAGTTGCGGTTCGATTCCATCGTTGCGCGATCCGAAGGATCGGGAAAATTCACGTCGTCGTCCATGGTTTCGATGGTCTTGCCGGCTTCCGAACGCAGCTCGGCGATCTTCTGGTTGAGAAGATTGCGAAAGTACTCGGTATCTTTTGTTTTCACAATGGCCTTCTATGCTGCCCAAGCTTTGTGCGGGGGTATTATAGGTGAATAACGGAAAACATCAATCCGCGGCCCGCGGACTATATATAAAGGACAGGGTCGACTTAAGGAATGCACCCGATAGCGGAAGTCAGTCGCCCAATGAGCGCGGGTGGCCCAAGACATAGATTTCAGTCGTTTTCGGCAGCATGGCTCGGCTCAAAGTCAATTGCGACTGCTGGATCAATTTAATCGGGTAATGCTCGCGGGCAAAGGAGGCGAACAGATCGGCCTGGCGCGCCATATCATAATGCATGGGAATAACGATCGGCGGCTTGATCTGACCGATGACCTTGATCACGTCCTCGAAGCCCAGATTGGTCATAGCGTCGATGGGCACCATCATCACATCGACCCGCTGCAGCACTTTGACCTGCTCATCGCTCAAAAGATGGCCGATGTTGCCCAGGTGCGCGATACACAAGCTGCCCATCTCATAAACGAAAATGGAGTTGGCGATGGCGCCCCAGCTGGCGCTCCGTTGGCTTGGAATATTGACGATCGTGATGTCCTTAATGTGGGTGCGTATCGGTTGCCAGGTCTGCTTGAAAGTGATGCCGCGCAGAATGACCGGATTGCCGGTGACCGCGCCGGTGTTGTTGTGCGTGAAATGATCATTGCTCACCGTCACCGCGTCCGCCTGAATGCCGGGAGTCACGTTGAAGTTCGGATCGGCGACAACCTTGGTTTGACTGCCTGAATGGATCAGAAAGCTGGAATGGCCGTACCACTGAATAAAGTAGGAGCCTAGGGACGGGTCTTTGCGGGTTCCGCCGCGCGCCTGCACCAGCTGGCGTCCTTTGCCCAGCAGCTGCACCAGGGATGGATTGCAAAACGCCTCGGCGATGCTGCGCCACGGCCACACGAAAAGGCTGCTTATAAGCGCGATGAAACTGCGCCGTCTCACTTATTCCTCCTCGATGATCAGCGCGGTAAACCCCGAGACCACCGTGTCGGACCAGCCCCAGGCGTCTTTGGCGAGGCCTGCCTTGACGCAGGTTTGCTCCAGAAACGTCAGCATGTCCCAGCCCTGCTCGATCGCCACCTGAGGCAGCAAGAGCCCACGTTTGCGGCCGCGCGCGACGTGCAGTCCATGGCGTCCGACGGTCAGCGCCATTGGTTCGGTCGTCGCCGACAGAGCCGAGAGCACGGAAATATCGATGCGGATCCGCTCGAGTTCCTCGATCCGGACCGGTTTCACGCGCCGATCGTGCGTTGCCGCCGCCTCGGTCATTTCCGCCACCGTCTCGCCCAGATTTTTGTAAGGCGTGCACGTGCCGATGCAGCCGCGCAGCTCGTCGTGATCGAACAAGGTGACAAAAGCGCCGTGGTGGGCATTTGCCAAATAAGGATCTTCGCTCGCGACCGTCGGCCTGATTCGGCCGCGCACCACGCCCTCAAGCGCTCGGCGGGCTATTTCCATCAGCCTCTTCTGTGACGCAAGCGGCAGATACACATCGCCCATATCAGACGCTCGACCGGCCTGGAGCTTAGCGCCGTGCGCGCTCGATTACAAGATTTTCGCTGCGGCGCTTCACGCGCAAGCCGCGGCAGCAGCAATCAGCGCGCGCAGCGCTCGCACACCCCATAGAAAGCAACTTGATGCGAGGTGACTTTGAAGCCCGCATGGGGCAGCTTCGCCGGCTTCAGTTCCTTGGCCCGCTCCACCACGACGTCGAAGACCCGATCGCAGCGCTCGCAGATAAAGTGTTGATGTCGCGCCACCAGAGGATCGAAACGTTGGGACCGGCCAAGCATGAGAATTTGCAATTTACCGTCCGCCGCCAATTTCTGCAGATTCCGATAGACGGTTCCGAGGCTGATGCGGGGCGATTTTTTCCGCACCTGAGAGTAGACTTGATCGGCGGTGGGATGCGAAGAATCGCTTCTGACGGCAGACCAAATCAGTTCGAGCTGTTTGGTGTTTCTTGCTTTCATTCTCGGTCGCTTTTGAAACGTTCACTCAAACGAACGGGATTTCGAGTGGGTCCAGGCTTTGCCGTCGCGCGGGTCCATTGCCGATTGCGCCCGCGGAATAGGCCGCGATGGAAGCTCAATCCGTGAGATCCGCCGCCAACGACTGTTGTTGTTCGGCGCTTAACACCGCGCTCGCACGGTAATTCGGGTGATCGATCAGCAGCTCGGCGCGCGCGCCGTCGATGAAGGCCTGGCGCGCCGCCTCGTTCAAGCGAAAACGCACGTACTGCACGGCGCTCACCTTGTCTTCCTTGCTCCGCCCCTCCTCGAACTGGGCGCGAATCGACTCTCCCCCGACGTTGAGCGAGACGGCCTCGTCAACGCCGAGGAACTTTACCAACTCGTCGCGCAAATGGCTCTGATCCTCAATTTCGAGAAACATCGTTGCGCTGAGCTCACCCGGATTGGGAAGAAGCTCATTATAGACGGCGATCTCGTCGCGGATCCTGTCGAGATCGGTGATTCGTTCCGCGCGCAGCATTTCTTGAATCTGAAAGATCACGGTATCGCGGTTCTCGAACAGCAACGAGACTTTGTCGCCGACCGCGACGCGGCGCGCTTTTTTCTTCTCGATGACGGCCTGACGAAACTCCTGGCGCACTTTTTCGTACGCCGAAAAACCCAGAATATCGTCAAGCACGATTTTTTTCATGGTGAGTTCAGATGACGCCCGTTCGGCGTCCGTCCGCCGTTTGCTTCAAATAGACGCTAGCTGGCGGACCGGCGAGGGATTCGCCCGGTCCGCCAGTTTACTAGGTCCTGCGCTGTGGCTTAGCTGCCCAGCGTATCCAGCCCCTTGGCAAATCTGCCGGCGTGGGACTTTTCCGCCTTCGCCAACGTTTCAAACCACTCGGCCAGCTCCGGCAGACCTTCTTCGCGCGCGGTCTTGGCAAAACCGGGATACATCTCGGTGTACTCGTAGGTTTCGCCTTCTACCGCCGATTTCAAGTTTTTCGCCGTGGTGCCGATCGGCACGCCCGTGCAGGGATCGCCGACTTCCTTGAGGAAATCGAGATGGCCGAACGCATGGCCGGTCTCGGCTTCCGAGGTATCTCTGAACAATCCGCCGATATCCGGATAACCTTCGATGTCGGCGACCCGCGCGAAATAAAGATAGCGCCGGTTGGCCTGCGATTCGCCGGCGAAGGCGCCCTTTAAGTTCTCGTGACTTTTCGTGCCTGCTAAACTCTTTGCCATAAAACCCTTCCTCCTTCTAATAGTAACGATTACTAATATGAAACGGCGCCGAACGAGTCAAGCAGAACCGACAAAAAAAATTTCCCCGGTCAATCCCTGTCTGCCGAAAAAGTTCGCTGAGCATTGACATACGGTCCCCCGAGTCGGTACTGTCGCCTCAGAGCGCTGTTCAAGAGCCGCGGTATATCTCAGCAGCTCGGCATGAAAGACAATGGCTATTGGCTGCGCGCTGCGTTGCGCGAGAGCGCGCCGCAACCGGATGAGCTCTCTGAACGCGCTTCTATTAAGCGTTTCATACGAACTCCTTACCTAAAATCGGGGAGAATGGTCATGAGGAGAACACTATCTGCCGTTAAGGTTCTCGTGCTCGCCGGGGGCGTTCTCGCCGCGGCAACTTTCCACGACCGCGGTTTCGCCCAGTCTTTTTTTCAAGGCAAGACGATCACGATCGTCGCCGGCACGGCGCCGGGCGGTATCGGCGACGCCCGCGTAAAGTCTATGACCCCTTATCTGCGCAAATATATACCGGGAAACCCGGCTATCCTGGTCGAATACATGGACGGCGGCGGCGGCCGCCAGGTCGGCAATCACATGTTTCGCAACGCCCGCCCGAACGGTCTCACCATCGGCGCCTTCAGCAGTTCGGTGATCTCGCTCAATCTGCTGCGCGAGAGCGGTGTGATGTACGATGTCGATAAATTCATTTATCTCGGCTCCCCGGAAAGCACCAGCCATCTGGTTTTTTATACCCGAAAGGAAGCCGGCCTGAATAGCATCGAAAAGCTCCGCACCACGCCGGGAATTCGCGTCGGCGCGCGCCCAGTCGGCCATAGCGCCTACATCGCGGCGCGTTTCTTTGCCTACTATCTAGGTCTCAAGGATAGCAAATTCATTCCGGGCTACTCGGCGCCGGAGTTGGATACCGCTTTGCTGCGCGGCGAGGTTGACGCCCGCGCCAACACGGCGACCTCCGTCTGGCAGCGCAACCCAGACTGGGTCGAAAAAGGGCTGATGGATTTCCACGCCATACTGGAGGTGCCCAAAGGCGTCAAGTTTGCGCGCTTCCCCAACCTGCCGGAAATCGAGACCTTCGCGAAAACCGAAAAAGAGGTTAAGCTGCTGACCCTGTCGCGCACCTTCCGCCTGACCGGCTCGCCTTATGTTTTGCCTCCGGGAACGCCCAAGGATCGCGTTGCGATTCTCGAAGATGCCTTTCGAAAGTTGCTCAAAGATCCCGAGTTTCTTCGCGAATATCGGAAGATCGTCGGCGAAGACGCCGATCCGCTAATGCCTGAGGAATTGACCAAGGCGATCCGCGAAACGCCGCGCGACCCGGAGCTGATCGAGATGTTTAAAACCCTCTCCGGCCCTGCGCCCCTGCCGCCGCGCTAGGCGCAAAATTCCGTCCGGCCCTATCGAGAGTGGTCGCGATGTCGGCCATGATGGTTGGTTTTGTTGCCGCAAGCCTTCTGATATTTTGCTAGCATGGAAACTGCGCCAACCGCTAAGATCTCCATCGACGAGTTCAGAAAAATTGAGCTCAAAGTCGCCACCGTCAAGGCCGCCGAGGCGCATCCGAACGCCGACAAATTGTTGGTCCTGCAAATCGATATCGGCGGCGAGCAGCGCCAGATTTGCGCCGGTATCCGCGGCAGCTACTCCCCGGAAGAACTCGTCGGCAAACAAATTATCGTGGTCGCCAATCTCGAAACGGCCAAACTGCGCGGCATGGAGAGCCAGGGGATGCTGCTCGCCGCATCGGATGGCGACCGGGTGATCATCATGACGCCGGAAAAACCGGTGCAAACCGGGGCGCAGGTGAAATGATCTTTTTAACCGCAAAGTACGCAAGGAACGCAAAAGGACTTTTTGACCAATTCTCGCGCTCAGCGCACCACGGCTTCTAGTCCCCCTTCGTCTCCCCTTTGGCAAAGGGGAAGGGATTTCAATTTCTTTGCGTCCTCTGCGTTCTTTGCGGTAAAATTCTTCTGCGAGTAATCCGCACTCCAATGACTCAATATCCCTCAGGCCGACCGACTCATTGCGTCATCGATCACGCCGCCCTGCGCTGGAATTTGCAGCAGATCCGAGCCAAGGTCGGCGCCCAAGTAAAAATTCTTCCCATGGTGAAAGCCAATGCCTACGGCCATGGAGCCGTGGCGACGGCGAAAACCCTGCTCGCCGCTGGCGCCGATGCCTTCGGCGTGGCCACGCTTGACGAGGGTATCGAGCTGCGTCAGGCTCGCATCGAGGCGCCGATACTCATCGTGGGCGGCGTTTACGCCGATCAATTGGACGCGTTTCTTGCTCACTCGCTGACCCCCGCGCTTTACGATCTCGAAGGTCTGACGGCGCTCGACGCCGCTGTTGCCAAGCGCGGCGCATCCCTCAACGTGCATGTAAAGATCGATACCGGAATGGGCCGGCTCGGACTGCCGGCAGATGATATCGACGGTTGGCTGGCGCATTTGCAGAGGCTCAAAGCATTGAAGGTGGAGGGAGTCTTTTCACATTTTTCGACCGCGGAGAGCGTCGATGGCGACTATACCCAAAAGCAGCTGAAAGTTTTTACCGCTATGGCGGCGCGGCTGCGCGCGGCCGGCATGGCGCCGCTGTTTCATTTTGCCAACAGCGCGGCGACGATCACCCGTCCAGCCGCGTATTTCGACATGGTCCGTCCGGGCATCATGCTTTACGGCGCTTACCCGTCGGCGGACATGGCGCAGCAGATCAGCCTAAGACCGGTACTCTCTTGGCGCACCAACATCATACAGCTCAAAAAAGTTCCGCCGGGGACGAGCATCAGCTACGGCCAAACCTTCGTCACCCGGCGTGAAAGTCTCATCGCGACGCTGCCGGTCGGCTATGCCGACGGTTACCCGCGCCTCTTTTCAAACCGCGGCGAGGCTTTAGTGCGCGGGCGCCGCGCGCCCGTCGCCGGCAGAGTGTGCATGGATTTGACTATGCTCGACGTTACCGATATACGAGATGTCCAACGGGGGGATGAGGTTGTTCTCCTGGGCCGTCAAAACGGCGCGGCAATCAGCGCTGACGAACTGGCCGGTTGGGCAAACACGATCTCGTACGAGATTTTCACCTCCATCAGCGCCCGCGTTCCCCGCATTCACATCAATTGCTAAGAGGAGACTCATGTGGCCAGGATCGAACGGGCCCTGATCAGCGTTTCTGAGAAGAAAGGCATTGTCGAATTTTCTCGCGCGCTCGTGCAGCTCGACGTGGAAATCGTCTCCACGGGCGGCACCGCGGCGCTTCTGCGCGATCATAAGATTCCGGTAAAGGACGTTGCCGAGGTCACCGGTTTTCCCGAAATGATGGACGGCCGGGTCAAGACGCTCCATCCAAAAATTCACGGCGCCATTCTCGCCCTCAGGGATAACGCGGAACACCTCGCCAAGATAAAAGAGCATGGCATCAAACCGATCGACCTGGTGGTAGTGAATCTCTACCCATTCGAGGCCGCGGTGGCGCGCAACGCCGATTTCGCAGAGATCGTCGAAAATATCGACATCGGCGGCCCGAGCATGGTGCGCGCCGCCGCGAAAAACCACCGGCATGTCGGCGTCGTTGTCGATCCGGCGGATTACGATGCGATTCTCGACGAATTGCGAAGCAACGGCGGCGCGCTGTCGGCGGCGACTCGGTTCCGGCTATTCGTCAAGGCGTTTCAACACACCGCACACTACGACGGCGCCATATCGAACTACTTCTCTGCGCTTGACGACCGTAAGGAGCCGCAGCGTTGGGGACAGACCGTCAACATCCAAGTGGAAAAGATTCAAGCGATGCGGTACGGCGAAAACCCGCACCAGAGCGCCGCATTTTATGGCACCCAGGGCGAACGGGGACCTTCCATCGCCAAGGCCAAACAGTTTCAGGGCAAAGAGCTTTCGTTTAACAATATTCTCGACGCCGATGCCGCCCTCAGCACGGTATTGGAGTTCTCCGACATCGCCACCGTCGCCATCAAACACAACAATCCGTGCGGCGTTGCGCTTTCGTCGAAATCGCTGGCCGACTCGTTTCGCAAGGCGAAAGCCTGCGATCCGGTGTCTATTTTTGGCGGCGTAATCGCCTTTAACCGCCCGGTGGATGAAGAGACCGCGAAGGAACTGAAAGAGATCTTTCTCGAGATCGTCATCGCGCCGAGCTTCGCGCCCGAAGCCAAAGCCGTGCTCGCCTCGGCCAAGCGCTTGCTCAACATTCGGCTCCTGGAGCTGGACATGAGCGAACCCCAAGAAGGTGGCTACGATTTGCGCCGCGTGCGCGGCGGTATGCTGATCCAGGACTGGGACACCGGTCAGGTGGATGTGCGCGCCTGCAAGGTCGTCACCGAAAGAAAACCTACCGAAGACGAGTACCGCGCCCTCGACTTCGCTTGGCGCGTCTGCCGTCACGTCAAATCGAACACCATCGTCTTCGCCTCGCCCGATCAAGTGCTGGGCGTCGGCGCCGGCCAGATGAGCCGCATCGATTCGACCAAAATTGCGGTGTTGCGCGCCGCCACCCATGGTCTCGACCTGAAAGGCTCAGCGGTCGCCTCCGATGCCTTCTACCCGTTTCGCGACGGGCTCGACGAAGCGGCGAGAGCCGGCGCCAAATCGATCATCCAACCCGGCGGTTCCATCAAAGATGACGAAGTCATCGCCGCGGCCAACGAACACGGCATCGCCATGGTTTTCACCGGCATGAGACATTTCCGACATTGAATCACTCGTCGTGATCAGTGGTCCGTTAGCGCTAATCCGTTGCCATGACGCCGGATCCTTCTGATGACCGATCACTGATCACTGATGACTGATCACTGATAACTGATCATGAAAATCCTCGTCATCGGCAGCGGCGGGCGTGAACACGCGCTGGTTTGGAAAATCAGACAGAGTGCGCGCGTGGACAGGATTTACTGCGCGCCCGGCAGTGCGGCGATCGCTGAAATGGCGCAGTGCGTCGCGATCCGTCCGGAAGAAATCGAAACGTTAGCCAGCTTCGCCGCGAGTGAAAGAATCGACCTCACGGTCGTTGGCCCCGAGCTGCCGCTCATCCTTGGCATCGCCGACGTTTTTGAATCGCGCGGCAGGCGAATTTTCGCTCCCAACAAAGCTGCCGCGCAACTGGAGGGCAGCAAGGCTTTTGCCAAGCGGCTGTTGGCGGACCACGGCATACCGACGGCGGCCTTCGAAACCTTCACCGACGCCCCGGCAGCAAAGCGCCACCTGGTCGGGCTAAGAGCGCCTTACGTGATCAAGGCGGACGGTCTCGCTGGCGGCAAGGGCGTGCTCATCTGCGCGGACCGGCAAGCGGCCGAAGCGGCCATCGATGAGATCCTCCTCGGCAGGGTTTTCGGCGCGGCCGGCGACAAAGTCATCATCGAGGATTTTCTCGACGGCGAAGAAGCGTCGTTCATGGTGCTCACCGACGGCGAGCGCGTCCTGCCCCTCGCCTCCTCACAAGACCACAAGCGCGTCTTTGACGATGACAAGGGAGCGAACACGGGCGGTATGGGCGCCTATTCGCCGGCGCCCGTCATTAGCCGCGCGATCCATGACCGTATCATGCAGGACATCGTGGCGCCATTGCTGTCCGGCCTAAAACAGCAGCACATCGTCTATCGCGGCGTGCTCTATATCGGATTGATGATCGGCAAGGATGGCCCTAAAGTTTTAGAATTTAACGCGCGCTTCGGCGATCCGGAATGTCAGCCCATAATGATGCGGCTTAAAAGCGATCTCGTGCCCTTACTCGAAGCCACCATCGACGGCACGCTCGATCGGATTCAACCGGAGTGGCACGAACAACCGGCGGTTTGCGTCGTCTTGACCAGTGCGGGTTATCCCGGTTCTTACGAGAAGGGAAAAGAGATTCACGGCCTCGATCAATTGCTCCATTGGTCGGACGGTTTTGTCTTCCACGCCGGCACGACCAAGGAAGATGGTCGCTGGCGCACCGCCGGCGGCCGTGTCCTGGGCGTCACGGCGCGCGGCGACACGATTGCAGCCGCGGTCAAGCACGCCTACGGTGCGGTTGAAAAGATATCCTGGCAAGGCATGCATTACCGGAAAGACATTGGGCAAAGAGCGATCAAAAGAGTTGCGAGTTCCTAGTTTCCTGTTTCGAGTTTCGACCCGTAACACGTAACTCTAAACACGAAACCTAAATCACATTGGAGGCATCAATCGTGGCAACTAGACGACCGAGAGTCGGCATCCTGATGGGCAGCGATTCCGACCTGGAGATTATGCGCGAAGCCGAAAAACGACTGGATTCATTCGGTATCGCCTACGAAACCCGGATCATGTCGGCGCACCGCACGCCCGCCATCGCAGCCGAATATGCCGCCAGCGCCGAGCAGCGCGGCTTGGAGGCGATTATCTGCGGCGCGGGCGCGGCGGCCCACCTGGCCGGCGCCATCGCGGCGAATACCACGGTGCCGGTGATCGGCATTCCTATCGACTCCTCCAGCCTCAAAGGCTTGGACGCCCTCTTGGCCACGGTGCAAATGCCGGCCGGCATCCCGGTGGCCGCCATGGCGATCGGCAAAGCCGGGGCCGCCAACGCGGGCATCTTCGCGGCGCAGATCATCGGGCGCAATGATACGCAAGTGGCCGCCAAGCTCGTCGAGTTCAAAAAAGAAATGGCTGCCGGAGTCCAAGAGCGCGACCGTAAGCTCCAGAGTGAACGAACTAAGAGCTGAAGATTTATCCGACGCGGTCGCTGCAATACGCCGGGGCGACGTCATCGTTTTTCCCACGGAGACGCTCTACGGGCTTGGCGCCGACGCGCTCAATGACGCCGCAGTTGAAAAGGTTTTCCAACTGAAGGGCCGCGATCCGAATAATCCCATCGCCGTCCTGGTATCCGATCGCGCCATGTTAAATGCCGTGGCATCGGCGCTTCCGCCGCTTGCCGAAAAGCTGATCGAACGCTTCTGGCCCGGCCCGCTGACCCTTGTGCTGCCGGCGCGGCCAGACCTTCCGGCGCCGCTCGTCAATGCCACAGGCGGCGTCGGTGTGCGGATTTCGAGCCAACCCATCGCGCAGAAATTAATCGAGCTATTCGGCGGCCCGCTGACGGCGACCAGCGCCAACCCTTCCGGCCAACCGGGCGCCCTGACGATCGCTCAAGCGAAAGTCTACTTCTCCGGCTCAATCGAAATCTTTGTCGATGGCGGCGATCTCGCTTCGACAACGGGTTCCACGGTCGCGGCGGTGAAAGAAAATAGCGTCAAGATGATCCGCGCGGGGGAGATCACCGCCCGCGAGATCATATCGGCACTGGGCAGAGGAGTGCACGTAGAATGAGCCGATTACGCTATTTTTACTGTGCTGAAAGTGATGTGGAAGTATTTTGATCGATGTAGGGGTAGCCCCGGTGGCTGTCCTTTGATTAAGGTTTTTAAAAAAGCCGTCTGACCCGAAACTCGAAACCCGCAACCCGAAACCTCATCAGTTACTGCTTTTGTCCCGGCTCCGCTTCATACCCTTGCTCTTTCCACTTGTTGATAGGGCAAAAAGTCGTGCTCCGAAAACCCATCTCTTGTGCCAGCTTCGCAGCCTGCGAGCTCAGTGATCCGGTTCCTCAGGTGAACACGATGTAGGTCTCTTTGGAGACTGTCCTGAGATGAGCTTCCAGCGCTGCCATGGGGACGTTGATCGCGCCGGGAAGCGTTTCCTTCTCGAACTGCGCCGGCGAGCGCACGTCGATAATCAACATGTTGCCCGCCTCAAGCCGTTTCTTTAGCTCGTCCGCGGGTGTGGGTTTTGCGCCGATCGCCCACCGAGTGTCTGGATCGACGGGGTAGCGACGTTCGCTCTGCGCCGCAAGGCAATTCGCCGACCACGAGAGCGCCATAACGAGCATAGCAGCGACAAAGCTTATCCTCATGACGATGTCCTTCCGATCGCAAAATACCCTCTCGTGCGCCTTCGACAAAGCGGGAAAGAGGGCGATTTGTTGTACTGCTTTTTCGATGTAAAGTACGTAAAGAATCTATTTTTAACAGACCCGGCCAGGACCTCACCCCGCCATTTCGAACGCAAGCGTGGCATAACGCATGAATACGCCGCCGCGCGGTTCCGCCAAAGGACCGTTCGCCACGAGGCAGGCGATCACGTGCTTGGCTCCCGGCGCGGCTTTGTTGCTTATCTCGACCCTTTGCTGTGCATTGATCCCAACGATCGTGCCGGCCGGTCGCTCAAGTTTGCCGTCGACCCAAATTTCGCCGTAGTTGTCAACGTTGGTCTCGAAGAATACCCGGTAGTCGCGCAGCCCGACGCCGTTGACTTCTTCGGGGAGTTCGACGGTGATGCGATACCAGGCGAAGGTAAAGCCCTGGGAGTTGCTCTTGCGGATGTTGGGGCAAACTTCCCAGGCCGAGTCGTCGAAATCCGCCAATCGCGGCGGCGCGCCCGAGAGCTGCGCCGTGAGTCCTTCGTTCGGCTGCCCGGGCACCAGCCCGCGGCCATAGCGCCACTGCCCTTTAACTTTGCGGCGATCTTCATCGCTATTCAAGTCCAACGCGACCCGAGGCATTTTTCCTCCTACGAACTTTCTCTGCGTTGACCCTCGCTTCTAAATTGATCCTCGAATAATATTCGTCAGCGCGCGCACGTCGGCCAACTCCTCGAATCCTTCGATCATCGTGAGCGCCTCCTTGGTGGCGCTCTCGCCCAACGCTTCGCGCGCGCATTCGGTAAATTTGCCGCGCAGTTCGTCTTCGCTCATGGGAAACTCCGGCCCGCCTTTGGCATGTTGGGCTTCGCGCAGCAAGATCTGGCCGCTTTTCATGCGCACGGTCACGCGGCAGGGACGGCCGCCCGGATCGGTCTTCTTTAGATTGTTGTCAAGATTCATTTGCACCCGTTCGGCGAATTTCAAGATCGACGGCTCGCGCACCGCCGTCTCCGTGAACGCGTGCAGCGAAATCTTGCCGTCGATCAGCGCCCGCGCCACCAGATAGGGCATGCAGAATTTTCCCTGGATGCCGGTTTGCGGCACTTTAAAAACAATTCGCTCGAAGGTGTGCTTGGCCACATCGACATCGATCCGCTCGACTTGCTCGGCGGTCAATCCGTGCTTCGACCTGAATTCCAGGACCGAATCGATGACCTGGTGCGTGAGACCGCCGCAAGGATACGGCTTGATGCGAATGCCGTCGCTCAGCAAGGCGTAGGATCGGCCCAGCTCTTCAATCGGTTTTTCGTCGACGGGGGTATTAGGATGAAGCACCTTGTAAAAGCCAAAGCCCGATTCGATCGCTTTGCCGTTTGCCGTATAGCCGGCGGCGGCAAGCTTGGCCGCGAGCACGCCGTTGCGCGCGCCGAGGCCGACGTGGAGCGGCTTGGTCATGGTGCCGAAGTTGGCAACGATGCCGCCGGCCATCGATGCCGCGATGCCGAGCGCCATCTCGACTGCGGATGCCTGCAGGCCGAGCAGCTTGGCGCACGCCGCGGTCGCGCCGAAGACACCGACACTGCTCGGCGCGTGCCAGCCATCGTGAGCGCTGTCGCGCAAGGAATGCACCAGCTTGGCCGTGACTTCATATCCGACCGCGTACGCTTCGATCATTTTTCGACCGCCGACCCCGAGCGCTTCGCCGAGAGAAATAGCTGCCGGAATGATCGGTGCCGTCGGCTGCCCCATCAACGTAAAGCTGTGATCGAAATCCATCGCGTGCGCGGCGGTGCCATTGGCGAGCGCCGCGTTGAGCGCCGAGGTTTTAAAACCCTGGCCGATGGCGCTGGCCTCTTCTCCGGCTTGCTCCTGGCGCGCAAGCGCGGCGCAAATCCGCGCGTCCTCTTCCCTGCTGCCGGCCAACGCGACGCCAAGGCAGTCGCGCAGCGCCACCTTGGCAGTGCCGATCGCCTTGGGCGGTAGCTGCTCGTATTTGGCCGCGGCGACAAATTCGGCGATTTTGGCTGTTACGTCCATGGTATCCTCGCTTGGAATCTCCAATTTCAGATTCCAGATTGCATCTTCACTCTTCGCACGGGTCAACTGGGCCCTGTTTCGAGCGCGAGACTAGTCGATCTGCAGACAACCTGTCAACCGACACCGATCTTAGCGGCGCAGTGTGTTTTTTTAACCTGCGCCGCAGAAGGAGGCTTGGAACGAGTCGTCCCTCAGCTCTACCGTATCGAATGTCCACATACTTATGAACTCCTTAATAATTCACGATGCGTCGACGCGTGAGCGGTTTCATGCTACCGCTAATCAGTGGCCGCGTTGACATTATGAACCAGGACAGGGCTCACCAGTCGCGCTCCGAGGTTGCCCGTAACGCCGGCCTCGTCAGCCTCGCCGTCATGGCGAGCCGGGTGCTCGGGCTGGTGCGCGATCAGGTATTCGCGGCCCTATTCGGCGCCGGCCTTCATTTCGACGCCTTTCTCACCGCCTTTCGGATACCGAATCTGCTGCGCGATCTGCTCGCCGAAGGCGCGCTATCGTCCGCCTTCGTCACCACCTTCTCGCAAACGCTGCAACAAAAAGGCCGGCCGGCCGCGCTCGCGCTATCGAACCGTGTCGCCACGCTGAGCATCGTCGCCATCAGCTTGATTTCGATCCTTGGGTGGATCTTCGCCGCCGAGATCGTCCGCCTGCTCGCGCCGGGCTTCTTTGCCGTTCCGGGCAAGGCGGAACTGACGGTCAATCTCACCCGCATCATGATTCCCTTCCTGCTCCTGATCGCCCTCGCGGCGCAAGCCATGGGCATGCTCAACGCGTTCAACATCTTCGGCATGCCGGCGCTCGCCTCGGCATTCTTCAATATCGGCATTATCGCTGGCGGCGTGGCGCTCGGCTTTCTCCTCGGTCCCATTGTCGGCATCTCGCCCATCGCCGGCATGGCCTACGGCGTCCTGATTGGCGGTTTTCTCGAATTGGCCGTCCAGTGGCCGAGTCTGAAGCGATGCGGCGTCAGCTTTAGAGCGGATTTTACCGTGCGCGATCCAGGCGTGCGGCAAATTATCCGCCTCATGGGGCCGGCGTTGATCGGCACCGCGGCGGTGCAGATCAACGTATTCGTCAATACCAACTTCGCCTCGGCGATCGTCGATCCCTCGACCGGCGCCGTGATCAACGGTCCGGTGTCTTGGCTGAACTACGCTTTTCGCTTCATGCAGTTTCCCATCGGGGTTTTTGGCGTCGCGATTGCGACCGCCGCACTGCCTTCGCTGTCGCGCAGCACGGTCCATCCCGACTATGCGGAATTTCGTGAAACCTTGGCGCATTCGCTCGCGCTCGTGTTTCTCCTCTGCATTCCTTCGGCGGTTGGACTTGCAGTTCTGGCCAAACCGATCGTTGCCCTCATTTTCGAGCACGGCAAGTTCACGGCCTTCGATACCGTGCAAACCGCCAAAGCGCTCGCGGCTTATTCTATTGGCCTTGCGGGTTATGGCGCCATCAAAGTACTCTCGCCGGCATTCTACGCCCTCCATGACGCGCGCACGCCGATGCTGATCAGCCTCGGCTCCATTGCGGTCAACTATGTGATGAACACGTTGTTGGTGGGCCTGTTTGGCCACGTCGGACTCGCCTGCTCGACTTCGGTGGTCGCGCTGGTGAACTTTTTTCTCTTGGCGCTATTCATGCGTCGACGTTTGGGACGGCTCGAAGGACACCGGCTCGGCACCGCCATTTTGCGCATCTTGGCAGCGACGGTACCGATGGCATTGATGGCATGGGCGATCAGTGCCGCGCTGGCACTGCTGCCGCTACGGGGATTTTTGCTTCATTTATTTCAAGTGACCGCCGCGATAACTATCGCCGCGCTGGTTTTTTACTTCGCCTGCCGGCTTCTTCATGTCCGGGAAGTAGACGAAGCCATCGATGCCATTGGCGGAAGGCTCCTGCGCATGGTAAGACCACGTGCAGCAAATTGAGCAAAGACGAATCTAACCGCTTGTCGCGCAGGAGGTCGCCGATGCCGTATATTCCTTATGTCGATCCCGAAAAAGTCGCCGATCCCGAGATCAAAGCTTATCTCGAACGCGCGCGCCGGGAAGGCACGCCGCGCCCGGAGAGCCAGGCGGTCCGCGCTCATGTGCCCAATGTTATCCGCGCCTTTTCGGAAGCCTGGGAGCTGACGTTTCGCCAGGGCGTCGTCGATCACGCGCTGAAAGAGCTGTGCCGGGTCTATGTCTCGAAATCCATCCAGTGCGAATATTGAGGCGTGCAGCGATCCGTCCAGGCTGGACGGCAGGGTCTCACTGAGGATAAATATGACGAGCTGCTCAATTTCGCCGATTCGGACAAATTCACCGAACGCGAAAAACTCGCCCTCACCTACACCAGCGCGATCGCCTGGAACTCCGCTATCGCCGATGACCAATTATGGGCCCGCCTCCATCGGCAATTCTCCATCGCCGAGTTGGTCGAGCTCGGATTCTTCATCGGCCTTACACTCGGCCAACAGAGGTGGATCAAGACCCTCGGCATCGAACACGGCGCCGTCCTCGGCGATACCACCGCCGGCCTCAGAGCTTCGAGTCCCTAGTTTCGTGTGTCGCGTTTTGAAACCGCAACACGCTAAGCCTCAAGACGAAACCGAAACGGTAGCTCAACGCCGTCGCCGGCCGTCTCACCTTTGAGCCCTGGCGTTTTCGCCCGGCGCGGTCCGCTCGGTCAATAGTTTCGCGACATCCTCCACCGCGTAGACAGCCAGCGCTTCGCCGCGGTTGCGCACGGTGACTTCGTGGCGCGCCAGTGCGGCGGCGTTGATGCCGGCTTGCCGCGCCACTTCGGCGGAAATCACCAGCGGGCAATCAAATTCCTTGGTCAGATCCTGTAACCGGCTGGCGACGTTCACCGTATCGCCGATGGCCGTGACGCTGATCGCCCGTCCATAGCCCATGCGGCCGACCACCGCCGGACCATAATGAATGCCGATGCCGATGCGGAGCGGTTCGCTGAGATCCTCGACGAGATTTTGGCTCAGCAAATCGACCTGCTCGATCATCGCTCGCGCTGCGGCGAGCGACTGGCGGCAACCGCTTTCATGGTCGCCTTCGATGCCGAAAATCGCCATGACCCCGTCGCCGACGAATTTGTCGATCATCCCCCCGGCAGCGCTGATCGGCTCGCCGACGGACTCAAAATAGCGGTTCAGCAGAAAGACAAGATCGTAGGGAAGCCTTTTTTCCGAAATGCCCGTGAAGGAGCGCAGATCGGCAAACATCACGGCGATGTTCAGTTCCTGGCCGGCGAGATAGGCCGGCTGTCCATAACCGTCGCTCGCTTGCGCGTGGGGCGGCAAGAGCGGCGTCACCGTGATGTTGGCTGCGGGCCTCAACTGGCAGGCCAGCCTGACGTTGGGCGCTGCTCCGACGCGCTGCAGCACGCGCTTCTCGCCGGCGCTGGGCGGCGGCAACGATGCCACTCCCGAAGAAATGCGAATTCGGCAGGTTGAGCAGCGGCCGCGCCCGCCACATACCGAAGCGTGCGGAATGCGCGCGAAGCGACTCGCTTCGAGAACGGAAAATCCGCGCGGCACCTGTACCTGGCGCCCATCCGGATACGTGATTCGAATCCGCCGCCGGCGTTCAAAGGCATGACGGCCCGCGCGCGCCGTCAAAATCACACCGACGCAGGCCCAAAAACCATAAATAATGCCGTCGCGAAGATTGACCAGATCGTCGCCTTGCCCCGAACCCAAAACCTTCGTTCGGCGATACAGGCGCTCGATCCAGTCGGGATCGCGCGCGATCAGATGATCGACCTCGCGCCCGGCTTGGACAAAACCTAACAATGCGCACACCGGCAGCAGCAACGCGAGCGCATAGAGCGCAGCCGCGTAGCGCGGGTACCAGGGCCGCAGCTTGAGCCAAAAATGAAGGCCGATACACCCGTGTGTCCAGGCGATCAGGACCAACGCGGCCTGGCGCAGGCCATTGGTCGGATTTTGCCGCCACAGCGACAAGACGGTTTTAGCGTACAGATCTTCGATACTATGCCATTCGTAGGCCATGCGGGTGCCGACGAAGTGGGTGACCAATAGAAGCGGTACACAGAGACCGAGGGTGAGCTGGAGCGCTTCCCAAAACGGCATCCGCAAATGCCGTCTTTGATAGATCGCGTAGAGCGCCAGAGCGAAATGGGTCAGCAGCGAACCGTAGAAGAGCGCGGTGCTCAGCGGATTGCGCCACAGGGCCAAAAACCATTCGCGGCCGGCTTCCATGGCATCGAGCGAAATCAAGCCGAGCGAATGATTGAGCAGATGGGTAGTGAGATAGGTAAACAGCACCAGGCCGGTGACGATTCGCGTCCGCCGAATATTCATGGAAGCTGCGCCAATCTACTACGGGGCGAGCGCGCCGTCTACGCGCCGAAAAGCTCAGAGGCGTTCCCTGAAAATGGCGCGGAAGTGGCCGGTTTGAGCGGCGAGAGTATTTGGTTGAGTGGGCATCACAAGGCAAGGGGAAGCTCGCGCGAAATCGATCAGGCGCTCTGCGCCGCGCGAGCTTGACGCTCAATGGAACCGTCCGGGCAATTGGCATGGGGCCCGATTAGAAAAAGACATCAAGGTCCGGCAGCGCATGCGTCCAGGTCGAAAGCGGGCCTCACGACGCCGCGCGCCGCCGGGAGACTTGGCGATTCAAATCAGGGATGGCCGCGCTCAGCACTTCTTCTATGCGCTCGGCGAAAACGAATTCCATTTCCTTCCCAACCTGTTCCGGAAGCTCGCTCAGATCCTTTTCATTTTCCCGCGGTAGAATCACGCGCCTGATGCCCACCCGGCGGGCCGCGAGCACCTTTTCTTTGACGCCGCCGATCGGCAGCACCAAGCCGGTGAGGGTGATCTCGCCAGTCATCGCAGTGTCGGCGCGTGCGGGATCATCGGTGTAAACCGAAGCCAGAGCCGCGGCCATGGTGACTCCGGCCGAGGGACCGTCCTTGGGAATCGCCCCCGCCGGCACGTGAATGTGAACGCCGTATTTGCAGAAACGATCGCGGTCGATGCCGAACTCTTCGGCGTGCGACCAAAGATAGCTTTGCGCTGCCCGTGCCGACTCCTGCATCACTTCCCCCAACTGCCCGGTGAGGGTCAAACCGCGTCCGTTGGGCAAAAGCGTCGCCTCTACATAAAGTACTTCGCCGCCGGCTTCGGTCCACGCCAGGCCGGTGGCCACGCCGGCAGGAAGCTGCTTGCGCGCCTGTTCGAGTGAAAAACGCCGCGGCCCGAGCCAGGAGGTCAGATCGTCGGCTGCGATGGCCGCCGCTTCGGTGTCGCCTTCGGCGTGGCGCACGGCGATTTTGCGCGCGATCCGACCGATGGCGCGTTCGAATTGCCGCACGCCCGCCTCGCGCGTGTACTGTGCGATGATCGCCTTCAGCGCGTCATCGGGAAACAGCCAATCTTCGGGCTTGAGTCCGCTTTCTTTAAGTTGCCGCGGCATGAGATAGCGCTTGGCGATTTCGACCTTTTCTTCTTCGCTGTAGCCGGCCAAGCGCAAGATCTCCATCCGATCGAGCAGCGGCTGCGGAATGGTCTCCAGGGTGTTGGCGGTGGTAATGAAAAATACTTTGGAGAGATCGAACGGCAAGTCGAGATAGTTGTCCCGGAACGTACGGTTTTGTTCAGGGTCGAGAATCTCCAGCAGCGCCGCCGCCGGATCGCCGCGAAAATCGCGCCCGACTTTGTCGACTTCGTCGAGCATGAGCACGGGATTATTCACGCCGGCGCGGCGCATCGCCTGAATGATGCGGCCCGGCATGGCGCCGATGTAGGTGCGGCGATGGCCGCGGAGCTCGGCCTCATCGTGCATGCCGCCGAGACTCAGGCGCTCGAACTTACGGCCGACGGCGCGCGCGATCGATTGGCCCAGGGAAGTCTTGCCGACACCGGGCGGGCCGACGAAACAGAGGATCGGCGACTTGGCGGTTGGATTGAGCTTCAAGACACCGAGGTGCTCGAGAATGCGCTCCTTCACCTCGCGCAAATCGTAGTGGTCTTCATCCAAGATCTGCCGGGCGCGCGGGATTTCCAAAAGGTCTTCGGTCGAGACTCTCCAAGGTATCTCCAGCAACAAATCGAGATAACTGCGGGCTACGTGATAGTCGGGCGCGGCCGTCGGGAGCCGCTCCAACCGGGCCAGTTCGCGCTCTGCCTCTCGGCGCACTTCGTCCGGCAAGTCGGCCTTGGCCAGGCGCTCGCGCAGCAGCGCAACCTCGGTCTGCTCCGGGGTGTCTCCCCCGAGCTCCTTTTGAATTGCGCGCATCTGCTGGCGCAGTAGATATTCGCGCTGCTCCTTGGTCATTTCAGTCTGCGCCTCGCTGGCGATCTTGCTGCGCAACTCGAGCACCTGCAGTTCGTGCGTCAGATAGGTGTGCATCAGGCGCAAACATTCCGTCACCGTGGACGCTCCGAGCAACGCTTGTTCCTTTTCTATGTCCAGGCCGAAAAGCGGCGCTAGCATATAGACCAGTCGCAGTGGGTCTGCATCGCCGGCAACGAGGCGGCGCAGGTCTTCGGTAGCCTGCGGCTGGATGAATGCGAGCGCCCGTACCGCCAGCTCCGTCACTTCGCGACGCAGCGCCTCGATTTCCGGGCTCTTTTCCTGCGGCAGGGGTAGCGGTTTGACACGCGCTGTTTGATACGCGCCGGCGGTTTCCAGCTTGAGCACGACTACGCGCTCGACGCCAAACAACACGACGTCCAGCAAGCCGTCGGCTTTGCGCGCCATTTTCTTGATGATCGCCTTGGTCGCGATGGAATACAGCTCGTCGAGTCCGGGATGGTCCACCGAAGCGTCGCGCTGGGTCGCGACCACGAGCTCCTTTTCTTCGCTCGCCAGCGCCGCTTCGGTGGCCGCGATCGAGGCGGGACGGCCCACGTTCAGCGGCATCAGCATGAAGGGAAACAACACGGTATTCTTGATCGGCAGGATCGGCAGAGTCTGCACGTTTTCCGCAGTGCTCACGGGTTTTCTCCTTGGCAGGTTAGGCGCAGCAGTAAGATTCCCTCGCGGCCCTGAAGCGCTACTTCCGCCCCGGATAGATCGCACGGCAGTTCGACCGTTCGCTCAAAGCGATTGTAGGCGATCTCCATCGAGTAGTGGCGCGCGCCGTCTTCCAATTGCCAATCGCGGCGGATGCCGCTGACGGTGATGCTCGAGCCGGCGATCGTCACTTCGATATCGTGGGTGGCGACTCCCGCGAGGTCGTATTTGATCAGCCAGCCGGTGCGGGTCCGGTAAATATCGGCGGCCGGGCACCAACAGGCACGGCCGCTTAAATCCCGTTCGTTCATAAGCGTCAGCGCAATCACCTTCCTGACTTAAGAGTGCCACATAATAGTCGTTCTATGAAGCGCTCGCGTCGCGCGCCGCGTCGACCATGATTTAAACTGCAAAGGAGTTCATTGGTAGTAGACATCAGAAAGCTAAGCGGCGAGTCGTGGAAGGCGCAGCCGAAGCAAAAAGCCTCGTTCCGGTCCTGCAGGTCGAAATAAGCGCCACTGGCCTGCCTCGGGCGGCGGCCTACAGGGCAAAAAAACCGTTGGCCCGCGCCTTGGAGATCTTGCTTTGATGGCAGAAGTTCTTTTAGCTGAGATATGCAGCATCGCAAATCTGCGAGAATTTCACGGCTCGGCGCATGATTGCGGCTAAAGACATCAAGGTCGGCACCGCCGGCTTTTCTTATCCCGGCGCGCCGCCCAAGGGTTGGTACGGCGCATTTTATCCTGAAAAGAAAACAAGGGATTTCGACGAGCTCAGATATTATTCGAGTATTTTTGGCACCTGTGAAATCAACCAGACTTTCTACCGGCCGCCCACGGCCGAAGTCACTCGCGCTTGGGTGGAGAAGACGCCGGACGAATTCACGTTCGCAGTTAAACTGTGGCAGAAATTTACCCATCCCACGCACATAACCCGGAAAAAATCGGCAGAGGAATGGGAGGACCCAAGCCCAAAGGACTTTGACGAGTTTCGCGCCGGCATTTTGCCGCTCGCCGAAGCCGGGAAGCTGGGGGCGCTCCTGTTGCAGTACCCGACATCCTTTCATTGCACACCTGAAAGCATGGAGCAGCTGGCGCAGACGCTCAGACGGTTCTATGACTACCCGAAAGCCGTCGAATTGCGCCACAAGAGCTGGAGCGACAATCGAGAAACCACCAAGCGGTTACTGGAGGAATATCGGGCCGGCGAGGTGCTGCTCGACGAACCCAAATTCAAGACTTCGCTCCGGCAAGATATCGAGCCAGCCGGCGACGTTTTGTATTTTCGCGCCCACGGTCGGAACGCTAAAAAATGGTGGCATGCTAAAGAATCCTGGGAACGGTATGATTATTTGTATACCCGCCCGGAGATTCAACAACACGCGCAAAAGATTGACATCGCCGCGCGCAAACCCGGCGTCAAAGCCGCTTTTGGAATATACAACAATCACGCGCGAGCCAATGCGCCAGCCAATGCGATCATGCTGGCTCAGGAATTAGGCGTGCGCCTCAAGGCGATGCCCTCGGAGGCGATGCTGCAGAAGTTCCCCGAGCTCGTCCGGAAATGAGGCAACCGCAAAGCCCGGGAGGTAACCACAAAGGGTTACAAAGATTGGAGCCGGAGTTAAGCCGCAAAATAGTTCATATACCTGTCGGTACAGCGCAGCGCATGAAAATCTCCCTTAATCCCCCTCCTAGATAATCGGACGCGCTGCCGCCGCGGCGATGGAGGGGGAAGGCGAGAACTAATCGAGACTAGCGCCCGGTCATCGATAAGAAGACCGCCTGGTCTGTTGGCTCGTAAGCCTGTATGGACTAACGGTCAAGCGGATTTTCCAGCGCTGTTTCGATTTGGAGCACCGCCTCGGGAGCGAACCGCCGGGCGGCTCCCAGCAGCGTAACGGCATCTTGCTCATCGCAGACGAGAACGACATTACTGAGCGGCCTTGTGGCAGGGGCTTCGTTGATCTCGATGGAGCTCCTGACGATGAAATAAGCCGGGGAGTTTGGGTCGATACCCCCGAGCAGGTTGTGCCATTGTTCAGCCGGAAGTTCGATTTGTACATCCATCGTTCAATTTGCTCCTGCCGAATGGCCGTGCAAGAAGCCGTCGTCAACCCGGGCGCCCCTTTCAACGCCTCGCACGGTCAAATTGTCTTTGACGACGACACCGACGTGAGCCTCTTTCGCCAGCCTCACGGCCCTCGCCCGCATGGCTTCCGAGTCCACCCTGCCCGAGAGTGTGACTTCGTTTTTGGTTACGTCCGCGCGGACCTTCAGGTTCGCCGCTCGCATCCGTTCATCGCGCTCAAACGCGCTTTTGATCGCCTCCTCGAGCTTGGCATTCGCCGCGCTCGGATCACCCGGTCCGATCGGCAGAGAAGCCGCGTCCGCCGTTTTGGACGTAAATAGAGTGCCCAATGCAGCGAGAATCAGAGCACCGAAAATGCCTGTTGGATTCAGGTTCATGGATAGTACGTACCGCAATTTGTTTGCCATCAGAATAGCAAGAGCGAAGTTGACGGATGCTCGGACTTATCCCGCCCTGAAGAGTGTCAGGTAGACACCACCCGCCGGATGTGTTTCATTTCTGCAAATTTTTCTCCTGACGAAGCGTATCGAATTTGCGTGATCCTCCTACGACGATCGTACAGCCATCAACGTTCTATTTGTTGACGGTGTCCCGCTCGAGGCCCGCTCTCGATGCAGTGGCAAATCGTAGAGACGGGGCTGCGTTTTGGCTTACGAGTAGAACGCGCTGACGGCGACGGAAGTATAAAAGTTTCGCTTAACATGCCGCGTGCAGCTCAGCGATAGGCGGATCGACTTCTGTGCGCGAAAGCTGTAGATTACCGGGAGATTCGCTCTCCAATCCCTGCCGGCGAGCAGCGGCTGGCTTGTAGCCGCTCTGCTCGCATTCAAGTGCCTGACTGATGACGATGCGCCGCAGCCTGCTACGCTTGCGCCGTTCTTTAGCGCGCTCGTTTGCGATCATTCTTGTCTGGACTTGGGTTGGCGGATGCGCTGTCATCTTCCGGGAGCAGGAAAGTGCGCGTTTCGTCGGCGTCACCAAAGACATCTCTTTTGCCATCCTCGAAGACTATGACAAAGGCGATGATCTGCGCGAGATCGAAAAAGACTTTCAGTTGATGAACGAACTGGGAATCGATGTCCTGCGCTGCAGCTTCGGGTGGGACGATTATGAGCCAGTTCCGGGACAGTACGATTTTGTTTGGCTCAAGGATTTTGTCCGGCTCGCCGCGACCTACAAACTCAAACTACGGCCGTATATCGGCTATACGCCCAGGTGGGCGGGCACCGCCGGGAGCGACGACGTCGATTGGAACAATCCTCCGGCAAATTACCACGCCTGGTACCAATTCGTTTTTAACCTCGCCAGCGCGCTCAGGGAGTTTCCCAATGTGCTCTCCTATGAGATCTATAACGAACAGAATGATCGATCCTGGTGGGACGGCTCCATCGAAGAATACATGGAAACCCTCCGCCTGGGAGCGCTCGCAGCGCGCGCCGCCGATCCGGACGTGCAAATTATCTTGGGCGGCCTGATATTTCCGGATCATTCTTGGTTGCGCCGCGTGGTCGAAGCGAGCCACGCCCGCTATTACGATATCATCGCATTCCATGCCTACCCGGAAACCTGGTCCGCCGGGGACGTTTTTGTTGAGAATTACTTAAACGCCGGTTACCGCGCTTTCGCCGAAAATAACCGCACTCTCGGCGAAGCGGAACCGATATGGATCAACGAAATGGGCTTCGCAACCGTCCCGGGCAAGAGCGAAGCGGAACAGGCGAACTGGTGGGCTCGCGCCGTCAGCACGTTTCTGGCGGATCCCCATATCGAACATATCGGGGTTTATGAAATCAAAGATCTACCCTTGGGCAAGGACGTGATTGGCGACGATAAGAACTATCATCTGGGAATCACCCGCGCCGATCGGAGCAAAAAATTGGCTTTTTACACCGTCGCAATGTTGCACCGACTTCTCTCCGGGCAAATCACCACGGCCAATAACGAAGTTTCGCTGACGGTGAGGGCCGGCAGGCCCGGCGATCTCCACGCCCATTTGTTCAAACGACCGGACGGCAAACAGGTGCTGTTTCTCTATGACAAACGAGCCGCCGTCACCGTGGAAGCGCGATTGCGGACAGAGGGAACGGCCGCTTTCCAGTACGATCTCGACGGCACTTCCAAACCACACGTCGGATTCGATCGGACCGTTTTGAGCGGGGTTCGCTTAACCCCGGGGCAGGTCGCGATCTTCCGGATCGATCCATAGACGATGCACCGAGGGACGGTGTCCGGGGCGGAGAGTGCGAACACTTGAGCTCAACAGTCGACCTTCCGCTTCGCTGCGCTAGCGCGGCCCTTTGATCGAGCGCTCGACCTCGCGCTCGGCCATTTTGCGCTTGAGAGTCTCGCGCTTGTCGTAAAGCTTCTTGCCGCGCCCGAGACCGATCTCGACTTTCGCCCTGCCGTTTTTGAAATACAGTCTGAGCGCGACCAGCGTGAAGCCGCGCTCTTGGGTCTTGCCGGTGAGCCGCTCGATTTCGCGCCCGTGCAGCAAGAGCTTGCGCGTGCGCTTGGGCTCGTGATTGAACTGGTTGGCGCCCGGATAAGGGCTGATGTGCGCATTCACCAGGAACGCTTCGCCCTTGCGGATTTGAGCGTAGCTGTCGGTCAGATTGGCTTTGCCGTCGCGCAGCGATTTCACCTCGCTGCCCACGAGCACCAAACCGGCCTCGTACGTCTCGTCGATAAAATAGTTGAAGCGCGCCCGGCGATTGACGCAAATCACCTGTTCTCCCGCCGCAGCGGATTGCTTACTTGCCATTTTTGTTTCTGTCGTCGGGGGTGATCAGGCCGCTCGAGGTGATCAATTTGAGCGCCTCTTCCATCGTCATGTTGAGCGGCGTCACTTCATGGATCGGCACGAGCAGATAAAATCCGGCGGTCGGATTGGGCGTCGTCGGCACGAAGACGTTGACCAGCTGCGCGTTCCTTTTCTCTTCGAGATGGGACCAGGCGCGGCCCATGGCGAAGCCGACGGTATAGACGCCCGCGCGCGGATATTCGATCATCACGACCTGCCGCTCGGCATGGGATTGGCCGAGAAAGGTTTGCACGAGTTTTTGCACCGCGGCGTAGATGCCGCGAAACACCGGGATACGCGCGAAAACATTCTCCCACGCCGTCAGAAAGCGGCGCGTGGCCACGCCGCGCGTCAGCATGCCGAGAAACAATATCAGTGCAAGCGTAACGACAGCGCCGAGTTTCGGCACCGGCATGGGCAGGTAGGTGTTCGGATGAGCGCCGTCCGGCAAGACTGCCAAAACGCTATCGAGAAGATCGATGACCCAACCGATGAACCACAGGGTGATAGCCACCGGAAGAAAGACCAGCAACCCGGCGAGAAAATAGCCGCGCAGGCGATCGCCCCAGCGGGTCATCAATTGGGTCTTTCCCTCTTCCACCGCCGCCGTTAAGCTCCTAGCGTTTGAGAATTCGATTATCGATCAGCCGCGCTTTGCCGATCCGCACCGCAAGCGCGAGCAAGGCGCGCTCGCCGACTCGTTCGATGTCTTGCAGCGATTCAGCGTCGCAAAGCTTCACATATTCGGCCGCTGCCAACGGCTCGTTGTCGATTTCCGCGCGCGCGCCCTCGATGATCGCCGGCGCCCTAACCTCGCCGCGCCGAACCAGCCGCTCGGCCTGGCACAGCGCGCGCGACAAACACAGCGCGGCTTGCCGCTCGGCGGCATTCAAATACGCGTTGCGCGAGCTCATCGCCAGGCCGTCCGGCTCGCGCACGATCGGATGGCCGACGATCTCCACGTTCATATTCAAGTCGCGCACCATGCGGCGGATCACTTGCAGTTGTTGATAATCCTTTTCGCCGAAAATGGCCGCCTGCGGTTGAATGATGTTGAATAATTTCGTCACCACCGTGGCGACGCCGCGGAAGTGGCCCGGCCGGAGCGCGCCGCAAAGCGGCGCACTGAACTTCTCGACCTCGACGAAGGTCTGCGCGCCCGCGGGATAAACCTCCTCCACCGCAGGGTGAAACAATACGTCGACGTTTTCCAGGTCGAGCAGGCGGCGGTCGCGCTCGAAATCGCGCGGGTAGCTCGCCCAATCCTCGCCCGGCCCGAACTGCGCCGGATTGACGAAGATCGAAACCACCGTCACATCGCCGCGCAGGCGCGCCGAACGCACCAGAGAAAGATGACCCTCGTGCAAAAATCCCATCGTCGGCACCAGAACGATGCGCTGGCGTTGGCGGCGTTGCCGCTCGCTCCACCGGCGCATGTCGGTGACCGACTCGATAACGCTCATGGATTTCTGGCTTTCGCGTTGGGCAATTTGCAGTCTCATTTTTCCTCCTGACCCGCCGACTATCTGAAGGAGTGCTCCTCGGCTGGAAATTTCTGCTCTCTCACCTCGCCGATGAAATGCTTGGCCGCTCCGCCGATGACGGTCTTCACATCGGCATACTGTTTGACAAACTTGGGTTTGAAGTCGTCGAACAAGCCGAGCATGTCGTGAATCACCAGCACCTGGCCGTCGCAGTGCGGGCCGGCGCCGATCCCGATCGTGGGAATCGTCGCCCGCGCGGTGATTTCTTCGGCCAAATCGGCCGGTATCCCTTCCAAAACCATCGCGAAGGCACCGGCCTCTTCCACGGCCGCCGCGTCGCGCACCACCATTTCACGCCGATCTTTCTCGCGCCCTTGGATCTTGTAGCCGCCGAACTGGTGCACCGACTGGGGCGTAAGCCCGATGTGCCCCATGACCGGCATGCCGGCGTTGACGATCGCTTCGATCGAATCGCGCACAGCGACGCCGCCTTCCAATTTAACCGCCTCGACGCCCGCTTCCTTGAAAAACCGGCCGGCATTGCTCAGCGCCTGCTCCTTGTTCACCTGATATGACATAAACGGCATGTCGCCGATCACCAGCGCGCGTTTGCGCCCGCGCACGACGGCGCGCGCGTGATAGATCATTTCGTCGAGGGTGACCGACAGGGTGGTGGCTCCGCCTTGGATCACACAACCCAAAGAGTCGCCGACCAGGAGCATTTCAACGCCGGCGTCGTCGAGAATCCGCGCAAAGCAGTAATCGTAAGCGGTCAGGCAGGTAATCTTCTCGCCGCGCTGCTTCATTTTGCGTACGCGCGGGACGGTGATCTTATCGCCCATGCTCTGGCCCTCCAAAATAAAAAAGGTCTTCCGGAGCAAAGCCGGAAGACCAACGACGGCACGGGAAGAGCGGCTTGCTCCTCTCGGCCTAGCGCCTATGGGCATCCGTCTCGGTCCGGGTTACCTGGATCCAAGCGGTATATAGTGCTGCGTGCCCACTCCCATATGATTGATTTCCTTGATCAAGTCAGCCAGATCCTTGCTGCTTGCAACGAAATCAATCTCCGAAGTATTCACCACCAGGAGCGGCGTTTCATCGTAATGAAAGAAAAATTGATTGTACGCCTGGGCTACTTCGGCAAGGTATTCAAAGGTCACGCCTCGCTCGTACTTTTTATCCCTTTTTTTGACCCGTTTGTAAAGCACCTCCGGACGCGCCTGAAGATAGACGACCAGGTCCGGTTTTGGCACGCGAGTGTTAAGCAGTGCGTAGATTTGTTGATAAAGGCTCAATTCCTCCGCGCTCAATGTCAGGGTCGCGAAGATCTGGTCCTTGGCAAACAGATAATCGGCGATGGTGTTTTGATTGAAGAGATCATACTGCGCCAGCTCCATCTGCTGCTGGTAGCGGTTGAGCAGGAAGAACGTCTGGTTTTGGAAGGCATAGGTCTCTCGCGACTTGTAAAACTTCGGCAAGAATGGGTTATCTTCGACGCGCTCGAATATCGTCCGGGCCTGAAATTCATTGGCTAAAATCCGCGCCAGGCTGGTCTTCCCTACACCGATCGGCCCCTCGACGACGATGTACTTCGCTTTCGCCATTGACGCCTGAATCTACACGCAGACCGAAAACTTGTCTAGTTGGGATTTCATGCGCTGTTTGGCTTCGCCAAGGCCAACCTCAGAGCGGCTTGGCCGCCTAGCCGCGCTCAGCTATGATGCCATCGATGGAAGCGCTCCGAGGCAAAATTGGCCAGATGTTCCTGGTCGGCTGCCAAGCCGCTTCGCTCACCTCGAACGAAGCAACGATATTCGCCGCATACCAGTTTGGCGGCTTCATCCTGTTTAAGCGGAACTGCTCCGAGGCGGCAGGGATCGCCCGGTTGTGCCGCGCTCTTTGGCAGACTGCAACCGTACCGCCGCCTTTCATCGCCATCGATCAAGAAGGCGGCCGGGTGCATCGGCTGCCCGCGCCTTTCACCCATTTTCCCGCTGCGGCGCGAATCGGCGCGCAACCTGACCTCGAACTGGCACGCCGTCTGGGTTTCGCGGTGGCCAACGAACTGAAGCTCATCGGGGTCAATCTTAACTTCGCTCCGGTACTGGATGTCGTCTCCGACTGGACGAATCCGGTGATCGGCGATCGAGCCTTTGGCGCGGACCCGAGGCGCGTGATCGAAATCGCCAGCGCCTGGATCACTGGGTTGCGCCAGGGCGGCATCATTCCATGCGGCAAACATTTTCCGGGCCAGGGCGGTACCGACAAGGATTCCCACTTCGAGCTGCCCTCGGTAAACAAATGCTGGGACGATTTGAATTTGATCGAACTGCCACCGTTTGCTGACGCCTGCAAGCACCGAATCGAAAGCCTGATGACCGCCCATGTGCTCTATCCGGCCCTGGACGCAGACTTTCCCGCATCCTTGTCGGAGCCTATCGTGACGGGCTTGCTGCGCCATCGGTTGGGCTACGACGGCGTGGTCTTCAGCGACGATATGGCGATGAAAGCGATCAGCGCCCATCACGATCGCGAAGAGGCGGCCCTGCGGGCGGTCCTCGCGGGCGTCGACATTTTGCTTTTTTGCCATGATGTTGAGGACGCGGTCGCGGCGTTCGAGGCGCTTTACATCGCAGCGGAACGCGACCCCTTGGTGCGCGCTCGCGTCGAACACAGCCATCGGCGCATCAGCGCGCTCAAGCGCCGCTATTTGAAAGATTTTACCGGCGTAGCAGAGGACGAAATCGCAGCGAAACTAGCGGCCATGAACCATCAAAGGCTAGTCGCGGTTCACTTTGGAGGCGCCTAGCATCGGTTGGCGCTGCCGCCGCAAGCCATTTGCATGCCCGCCGAAACGCCATCTCTAGGAGCTTTGCGGGGAGCTCCAAAAGAGCCCGCGTTCCGCGTACGCACAAATGCCGCGACATCAGCGGCGCGGTCCAAGCCTGGCTCGTCGCACCTTACGGCAGTTTGTAGGCGCTGTACCCGATCAGCTTTTTGATGTCTTGCTTAAGCTCCCCTGCCCATTTCTCTACTAGAATGTCCGCCGGACATTTGCCCTGGTCCAGAAGTTTTTTCAGAGGTTTCAAGTAGATCGTTTCATCGTCGCCGAGGTCGTTGACCAGGTTTTGCCGCCGTAGTCCTTCCCAAGCGATCTGAAAAAACTCCCTCGCCAGATCGAGCAATGAAAAACGCCGGAAGCGGGTCGCGAGTGCGTTGACGTGGGAATCCAAATAAACCTCCATGCGCTCGTCCCAGCTCCAGTCCTTCACAAGGTCCCATGCCGCCTGCAAACAATCGCTGTCGTAGAAGGCCCCCTTGATCAGCGCTGACGGCGCCGGCATCAGCTCCGGCGGCTGGCTATCGACCGAGCGGATTTCGATGTAGCGCTTGATGCGCGTCTCGGGAAAAAGCGTCGTCAGGTGGTCGTGCCAGTCTTCGATGGTCGCGCGCTCGCCGTTGTGACCGTACTGAAGATACTGGCGAAACGTCCTCCCGGTCATGTTGATATAATCATGGTGGCGGACGATGAAATACATCGGCACGTCAAGAGCGTACTCCACGTAATGCGCAAACGAGGCGTCCGACCCGAAGGCAAATTTGAGCAGCCCCTGGCGGCTCTTATCCGTATCGGTCCAAATGTGTTCGCGAAAACTGCGGTAGCCGTTGAGCCGGCCGTCGGAGATCGGCGAGTTGGCCAACATGGCGATTAAGATCGGCGCCAGGCCCATGCCGGTGCGAAACTTCATCATCGCGTCATTCTCGTCGGAGAAGTCGATGTTCGCTTGGACCGTGGCGGTCTGCTTCATCATGCGTTGGCCGAGTTTGCCCACGCTCGGCATGTAGGGGCCCATGATCCGGTAGCGCTTCTTCGGCACCCACTCGATCTCATCGAGGCGGCTCACCGGCTGCATCCCGAGACCGAGAAAAATAATGCCCAACGGCTCGCAGACTTGGATCAGCTCGCGGATATGCTGCGTGAACTCCGCGTGAGTGCAGTGTATGCTCTCGCACGGTTCGCCGCTCAGCTCGATTTGTCCGCCGGGTTCCAGAGTGATCTGCGCCGGTCCGCGGCTGAGCGCGATGATGTGGCCGTCCTGTTCTTCCGGCTCCCAACCGAAGCGCTCGATGAGTTCGCCCAGGATGCGCTCGACCCCGCGCGGTCCCGAGTAGGGTATGGCTTGGCCGGTATCGCGCACGATGCCGACCTTTTCGTATTCGGTGCCGACGCGCCAGCGCTCGCGCGGCTTGCCCGCCTTGTGAAAATACGCTTCCAGTTCGTCGAGCTTCTCAATGACTGACATGACTGCGGATGTTCTGCTGATAAGGCGGGTGGATCACTCCCCTTTCGGTGATGATCGCCGAGATAAGCTCTTGCGCCGTCACATCGAAGGCGGGATTGAAGACTTTCGTGCCTTTGGGCGCCAGCGGTTTGCCGAACATGTGCGACACCTCCTTGGGATCGCGCTGCTCGATCGGAATATCCTTTCCCGAAGCACAATTGAGATCGATGGACGAAGTCGGTCCCGCGACATAGAAGGGAATGTTGTGCCGCTTTGCCAAGACGGCGATTGTATAGGTGCCGATTTTGTTCGCCACATCGCCGTTGGCCGCGATCCGATCGCAGCCCACCACCACCGCGTCGATCTTGCCCTTCTGCATTAAATAGCCGGCCATGTTGTCGGTGACCAAAGTGGCGGGAATTTTTTCCTTCTTGAGTTCCCACGCGGTCAGTCGAGCTCCCTGAAGAAACGGCCGCGTCTCGTTAACGTAGACTTCGAAGTGGCGGCCCGACTCTTTGAGCGCGCGGATGACGCCGAGGGCGGTGCCGTAGCCCGCGGTGGCCAGCGCGCCGGCGTTGCAGTGGGTCATGATCTGTTTGGCATGGCGCAACAGGCTTGCCCCGTGTCGGCCCAGCTGCTTATTGGCGGCGATGTCTTGGCGGAAAATCATCAGCGCTTCGTCTTTGAGCGCGCGCCGGACAGACGCCACGCCGGCGCTCCGATGGCGCAGGTAAACCTCGCGCATTCGCTGTAATGCCCAAAACAAGTTGACCGCGGTGGGGCGGGTTTTTGCCAGCGTCAAAACGATTTTCTCGAACCCCCGATCGAAGCTTTTATCCGGCACCATGAGCGCGCCCAAAGCCGTGCCCATCGCCGCCGCCACACCGATCGCCGGCGCTCCTCGGATGACCATCTCGCGGATCGCCGCGGCAACTTCCTGGTAATCACGGCACACCCGATACACCTCTTTATGCGGCAGCAGACGCTGATCGAGCAAGATCACGCGATCGTCTTTCCATTCGATAGTTTTGACTGCCATGGAAGTTCCAATTTCGCGGAGATTGAGTATATTAGGCGACCAAACAAAGCGTCAAGGGGCCTCATGGATTTCTACCGCGCCATTGGATATTTCAGCGGACTGCTCATCGTCCGGCCCGACATAGAAGAAAGTTCACTGATTCCGACCGCCGCGCTCGTCCACCTCCTCGACGCGATTCTTTGCGCCGTGATCGCCAATCACAGCCGGCGCAACGTCATCGGCTGGACCCTCGGCGGTCTGATCGGCGGCATTTGGGCGCTGGGCGCCCTTTTCCTGTTGCCTGAGAGAAAAACCGCCAGAACTTAGTCCGGCATCGGAGGGTGCGCTGCCAAAGCGCCGCGAATGTTTTCGCGAAAACTTTCGCCTTCGAGCTTGGGCCGCTCCACCTCGCTCGCGTGCTCGCGTTTTTGGCGAACGAGTTCTAGCTTTCGCTGACGCCGCTACTCGCTTTGCGCGATCACAAACGCCAAGCTATGTTCTTTGGTGTGCGTGATCGACAGCGCCCAATCGCGGATGCCCAGTTCGACCGCAAGCTGCGCCGTGGTACCACGGAGAGCAATTTCCGGTTTGCCGCTGCGTGTCCGCTGGACTTCGATATCCAGCCAACGAACCCTGGCGCCCCAACCCCGGCCGAGCGCTTTCATCACCGCCTCCTTCGCTGCGAAGCGTGCGGCATAGCTCTCGTACTTGCCGCGCCCCCTGCTTTCGCAGTAAGCAATCTCTTGGCCGGTGAACACCCGTGTGCGAAAGCGCCGCCCTGTGCGCGCGCGCTCGAGCGCCGCCTTGATCCGCTCGACCTCGGCCAAGTCGACCCCCGTACTGATGATCATGCCGGCAACCTAGCGGCTCCCGGCACTCCGTGTCAACGCCGAGTCGGCGTTCCGCTTACTGTCCATCGATCTTGTATATAGCGCGATCTGCTTGGATTTGTTATCGTACGGATATCCCGATCTAAGGAGAGGCCCCGTGCTTAAAAAACTGTCCTCGATTCTTCTGTTCGCGCTGATCGGTCTCGTGCCTGCCGCGTCTTGGGCGCAAAAGGGCAAGGTCAAAATCGCCGTCCAGGCGCCGCTGTCCGGCGAACAAGCGGCATTGGGTGAGCACATTAAGCTCGGCGCGCAGATCGCCGTCGAGGAATCGGCCAAGGCCTTCAAAGCGCTCGGCTTCGACTTGGAGCTGGTACCGCAGGACGACCAGGCGAAGCCTGAAGTCGGTGTCGCCAATGCGCGCAACATGGTCGCCGATCCGGACGTGCTGGTGATCGTCGGCCATTTCAATTCCGGCGTTGCGCTACCGTCATCGGAAGTCTACAAAGACGCCATGCTGGCGATGATTTCTCCGGCCAATACGGCGACCGAAATTACCGATCGCGGCTATCCCAATGTCAACCGGGTGTGCGGCCGCGACGACGTGCAAGGTCCCGTCGGCGCGCGCTTCGCGGCGCAAGAGCTGAAAGCGAAATCCGTTTACATCATTCATGACAAGACCCTCTACGGCCAGGGGGTCGCCGACAACTTTCGCAGCGAAGCGAAGAAACTCGGCATTCAGGTGTTGGGCTACGAAGGCACCGAAGAGCGCGCCAATTTCTCCCCCATGATCATCCCCCTCAAAGCGAAAAATCCCGCGCTGGTTTACTTCGGCGGCATTTATCACCAGGGCGGCCTGCTGCTCAAACAACTGCGCGAGAAGGGGGTTAACGCCAAATTCATGGGACCGGACGGCCTCGACTCGGGCGAGATGGCCAAGATCGCCGGCAGCGCCGTGGTCGGCAGCTACTATACCAGCGTCGCCGGGCCGCCGGCGCAGTATCCGGAATCCGCCGCCTTCGCGAAGAAATTCAAGCAGCGCTTCGGCAAAGAAGTCGAATCTTTCGGGTTGTACGGCTATGACGCGGCGATGGTCGGTATTAAGGCCATCGAGCAATGGCTACGGGCGAATCCGGGCAAGAAACCGAGCCGCGCCGAGGTGTCGGCCGCCGTACGCAAACTGAAAGGCTTCAAGGGGGTGACCGGCGCCATCGAATTCGACAGCAAAGGCGATCCGGTAAAGACCAAATACTTTGTCCTCCAGTTCGACAAACAGTCTTATCCCGGCAAGGTCGTCAAAGTGATCGAGCAGCACGCGCCGGCTGCCGCCTCTGTGGCAGCAAAGAAGTCGTAGTTTAGCGCGACCCATCGAGGATCGACGATGGAGGATCGATGATCGAAAAATCCACCGCGATCCGCGATCTGCCATCCTCGATCTGCTCGATTTTCTTCTCGCTCCCCCGCTTCGCTTCGCTTAAAATAGCCGAATGAAGAGAAAATTGACCGTCGGCCTGCTCTTTGGCGGCAAGTCCGCCGAACATGAAATTTCCTTGATCTCCGCCCGCAATGTCCTGGCGGCGATGAGTAAGAACAAGTACCAGATCGTCGCCATCGGCATCGACAAAAAAGGCCGCTGGCACCTGGACGAAGGGGCGCGCTTGCTGCGCGACAAAAACCTATCGGAAGTAAGCTTCGAAAACGGCAAACACAGAGCGGCGGTGCTGCCAGGAAACAACGCCGCGCCCCTGCTGCGCTCGATGCCGCCGCGAGCGGATCGAGTAGGACCCATCGATGTGGTCTTCCCGATTTTGCACGGCCCTTTCGGCGAGGACGGCACGATTCAGGGCTTGCTCAAGCTTGCCGATCTGCCCTTCGTCGGCGCCGGCGTACTCGGCTCCGCGGTGGGCATGGACAAGGACGTGATGAAACGCTTGCTGCGCGATGCCAAAATTCCCATCGGAAAGTTTCTCGCGTTCCGCCGGGCGGATAAGATCAGCTTCGCCAGCGTCAAGAAAACTCTCGGCCTGCCGCTGTTCGTCAAGCCAGCCAATCTCGGCTCGTCGGTGGGCATCAGCAAAGTAGCGAGCCGCGGAGAGTTCGCCGGCGCCGTCAAAGAAGCCTTTCGTTACGACAACAAGATCATCGTCGAAGCGTTCATTAAAGGCCGCGAGATCGAATGTTCGGTGCTCGGCAACGACCGACCGATCGTTTCGCGTCCGGGCGAGATCATCGTCCAGCGCGACTTCTATTCCTATGACGCCAAGTATCTCGACAACAACGGGGCTCGTTTTGAGATCCCGGCCAAGCTACCCAAAAAGATCGAGCACAAAGTGCGCCGGATCGCGTTGCAGGTTTATAAGGCGCTCGGCTGCGAGGGCATGGGCAGAGTCGATTTCTTCGTGCAAGCCAACGGCCGGGTGCTGGTGAACGAAATCAACACCATCCCGGGCTTCACTCAAATCAGCATGTATCCCAAGATGTGGCAGGCGAGCGGTATATCCTACCCCAAGCTCATCGATCTCCTAATCCAGCTCGCGCTCGAAAGGCACCGCGCCGAGAAACGCTTGCGGACTTCGAAGTAGCGATTCTGAGTCCTGCACGGGGCTCGTGTGCGTATCGCCCGCGCGCAAGCGACGAGCACGAGCTCCGCTAATCCATCTGCCTTCTCAGAAACGTTGGGATGTCGTATTTGTCATCGTCCTCCTGATTGGCGCTGAACTGAAAGTTGTTCTTGTTCAAAGTCACCGTTTCGACTTCGTCGCTGCCGTGCTTTTTGCGTTGCCAGGTCGGCGTGTCGAGATCGTCCACGATGGTGCCCAGGTGAACGACCTTCTTGTTCTTCGGCGCCGGACTTGTCGCGTGGGCGAGGTTGGACAAAAGCGGCGCAGGGGCCGGCTTTTTTTCCTCTCTGGTTTCGCCGAAGCCGGTGGCAATCACGGTAATCCGGATCTCGTCCCTGATATTCTCGTCGATCACCGCGCCGAAGATGATGTTGGCGTCGTCATGGGCCTCCTCTTGGATCATCGACGCCGCTTCGTTAACCTCGTGCAAGCACATATCCGGACCGCCGGTGATATTGATCAAGACTCCGCGCGCGCCCTGAATCGAAATGTCTTCGAGAAGCGGGCTCGAGATCGCTTTTTGCGCCGCTTCGATGGCGCGGTTTTCGCCCGAGGCGCAGGCCGCCCCCATCAGCGCCAAGCCCATTTCCGCCATGACGGTGCGCACGTCGGCGAAATCAAGGTTGATCAAGCCGGGCGTGATGATCAGATCGGAAATCCCGCGCACCGCCTGCAGTAAGACATCATCGGCCTTATGAAATGCTTCGAGCATGGTCGTGGTCTTCGCCGCGATGCTGAGCAGGCGCTGGTTCGGAATCACGATCAAGGTATCCACGCTTTGCTTCAGTTCTTCGATGCCTTCATCGGCCTGGCGCATGCGCTTCTTGCCCTCGAAAAGGAACGGCTTGGTCACCACGCCGACCGTCAAGGCGCCGACCTCGCGGGCGATCCTTGCGATTACCGGCGCGCCGCCCGTGCCGGTGCCGCCGCCCATGCCCGCGGTGATGAAGATCATGTCGGAGCCTTCGAGAAAGTCGCGGATCTTCTCCTGGTCTTCCAGCGCTGCGCGCCGGCCGATTTCCGGATTCGCGCCGGCGCCGAGTCCTTTGGTCACCAAGGTGCCGAGTTGCAGCCGTACCGGAGCCTGGCTGGCTTCGAGCGACTGCGCATCGGTGTTGGCCACCATAAAATCGACCCCCGAAAGCCGGCCGCCGATCATCGTGTTGACCGCGTTGCTGCCGCCGCCGCCGATGCCGATCACTTTGATGCGCGCCGTCAAAGTGTTGGGCTGCTCCACAATTTCAAACATAATGGTTCCTCCTCCAAATTTGGGTTTGATTTTCGCTAAAAGAACTCGCTGAGCCAATCTGACATTCGATGCTTCATTTTGCTGAGGATTTTATCGTCGCGCGGGCGGTAGACGGAGCGCTCCTGGCGCTTCATCCCGTGGAGCACCAGGCCGACGGCGGCGGCGTAAGCCGGACTATGGATCACGTCCACCAGCCCGGCAACGTGGGTCGGCACGCCGAGCCGCGTCGGCAAGCCGAACGACCGCTCGGCCATCTCCACCACGCCGGGCAAGAGCATCGAGCCGCCGGTGATCACCACTCCGGAGGCGAGGGATCCCTCGTAACCCGATTTGACGATCTCCTTTTGCACCAGTTCGAAAATCTCATCGAGCCGCGGCTCGATGATCTCGCAGAGAATCTGCCGCGACACGGTGCCGCCGCTCTTGCCCGCGAAGCTGGGAACTTCGACCCGTTCGTCGCCGGTGACCATGCGCGCCCTGGCAAAACCGTAGCGTTGTTTAATCCGCTCGGCATCATTGAAAGGTGTGCGCAGGCCCGCGGCGATATCATTGGTGACGTGGTTGCCGCCGATGCCGAGCACGGCGGTGTGTTTCAAAGTGCCGTCATGATAAAGGGCGATGTCCGTCGTGCCGCCGCCCATGTCGACCAGCACAACCCCCAGCTCGCGTTCTTCATCCGTCAAGACCGCCTCCGCGGCCGCCAGCGGCGCTAAAACGATTTCCGCCACGTTGAGTCCCGTGCGATTGCAGCATTTGACGATGTTCTGCGCCGAAGTCACCGAGCCGGTGACGATGTGCACTTTGGCTTCGAGCCGCACTCCGGACATGCCGAGCGGCTCCTTGATTCCGTCTTGCTCGTCGATGATGTAGTCCTGCGGCAAAACGTGCAGCACCTCGCGGTCCATCGGGATCGCCACCGCTTTGGCCGCGTCGATCACGCGCTCCAGGTCGCGTTGCGCGACTTCTTGATTCTTGACGGCGACGATGCCGTGGCTATTGAACGCTTTGATGTGACCGCCTGAAATCGTGGTGAACACGGTGTGAATTTCGCAGCCAGCCATGAGCGCCGCTTCTTCGACCGCCTTTTTGACCGAGCTGACCGTCGCCTCGATATTGATCACCACGCCCTTGCGCAGGCCCTGAGAGGCGTGCGAGCCCAGGCCGATGATCTCGACCCCCTGCTCGGTCATCTCGCCGACCACCGCGCAAACCTTCGAGGTGCCTATGTCCAATCCCACCAGGATGCTGCTTTTCTTCGCCATAACCCTTCGCTAGCTACCGCTGCCTCCCCCTTTAATTCTCCACCCGGCGCAAGCGCGCCACGATCTGATCACGGAAACTGACGTCCAACGACGCCAGGCGTGCCTCGTTGCCTTTCCAGAGCGCCAACAGGCGCTCGAGGCGCGCCAACTTGTCCTGCCAATCACCCCAGCCCATGCGCAGCGTCAGCGCGCGCTCTGCCGTGTAGACAACCAACTGATCCGGCTGGTCAAAATGAATTTCCGATAAAGAATAGGCGCGCTCGGCCATGATTTCCCCGAGACGCATCGCCTCCTGAATGCGCTGACGCAGCGCCCGTCCGGGGGCCGTGAGCTGATCGACGCTCAAACCGGTCAACATCGGATAGTTCATCTTGTCTCCGGCCTGGACTTCTTTGAAAATCACGCCGTCGCCATCAACGTAATAGAGCTTGCCGAGCGCTACGATCGCGCGCGGTTTGCGTTCCTCGACGTCGATCACGATGCGGCGAGGAAACTCGCGGCGCACCAACACCCGCCGCACCCAGGGGTGTTTGGCGATCTTGCGTTCGATGCCTGCCAAATCGATCTTCCAGATATTCATGCCCTTGCTCAGCCCGGCGATGGTCACAATCTCGTTGCCGCTCACCTTGCCGCCGGCGCGGACTTGAATTTCGCGGACGGAAAAATACCGGCTCTCGACGACGAAATCGCGCAAAGACGCGGCAGCGATCAGAATCGGCTCGCTTAGCCAGTAAAGCGCCGCGCCGAGAACGGCAACTCCGGCCCATGCAGCGGCACGAACCAGGCAGCGGCGCCAGCGGCCGAGATCCTTTTTGCGGTTGTCCTTACGGTAAACTTTTAGCTGCATCGCGCGCTGTCCACTCAGCCGAGATCCTGATCGGACTCGTGTCGATCGTTGCGGTCTTCGACGTGGCGTTTCGAATCGCTTTGTAGCCGCGATCGCCGTGGCCGCGGTGAAGAAATCCGAAAGATTTCAAACCTGCAGGTAAACCGAAAATCATCAATCACTTGGTGATGAGTTCCGTTCCTTCCCATTCTCCCACCAGCTTCACCTCACTGACCAGTTCAATGCCGAAGCGCTGGCGCACTTCGCGCCGTGCCAATTCCATGAGCTGGCGCACCTCGTCCGCCTTGGCGCCGCCCAGGTTGACGATGAAGTTGGCGTGGCGCTCGGCGATCTGCGCCTGGCCGATGCGCCTGCCCTTGAGGCCGGCCGCCTCGATTAAGCGGCCGGCGAAGTCGCCCGGCGGGTTGCGAAACATCGAACCCGAATTGGGGAAACCCGAAGGCTGGCTGCTCTTTCTCTTGCCCACCAACTCGCGCAGTTTCGATCCCACCGCCGCGGCCTCGGCCCTTTCCAGGCGTAGGATCACGCGCGTCACCACCGTACCCTCCGGCAAATGCGAATCGCGATAGCTAAAATTCATGTCCGCCCGGGAAAAACCGATCGGCTCGCCCGCCGCATTGACCGCTTCCACCCGATCGACGATTCTTTCGAACTCCGACCCGTACGCGCCAGCGTTCATCGCCACCGCACCGCCGACGCTGCCCGGAATGCCTTCGGCGAATTCCAAGCCGCCGTAACCTCGACGCGCAGCCTGGCGCGCCAGTTGAGTGACCGAATAAGCCGCGCCCACGGTCACCCGCACCAACGATCCTTGCTCGTCCCAGGCGATCCTCTTGAACTCGGCGCCCAAGCGCACAACCGCGCCGCGCACGCCGCGATCGCTGACTAAGACATTGCTGCCGTTGCCCAACAGGTAGACCGCCAAACCGAAGCGCCGGAGCAGCGGCAACACTGCGCTGAGCGCCGGACTGCTCTCGACTTCAATGAAATAGTCTGCCGGGCCGCCGATTTTCATCGAGGTGTAGCGCGACAAGGGTTCGTCGCGCTTCACGCGCACGCCGGCAAACGCGCCCAACTCAGCAACCAGTGCTGCAGCATCGGCTGTTTTGCTCATCGCGAAGACCACAGAAGAACTGGAGTGCTGGGGCGGCAGCGCGGCGGCGCATTGGGTTTTTCCCAAACCCATCACTCCTTTACTGCCGGACTCGATCAAACCATTCCTCCCCGTCCTCCCAGCGCCTCGACCAAGTGATCGCCGATTTTGTAAATGTCGCCCGCGCCGAGCGTCAGCGCGACGTCCCCGGCGGCCAGTTTTCCGATCACGCGCTCGACCAGCTGATTTTTCTCGGCGACGAACTCCACATCCAGGTGTCCCTGGCGTTTGATCGCTTGATAGAGCGCTTCGCCGGTGACTCCGGCGATGGGATCTTCGCCGGCCGGATAGATTTCCGTTAGGAGCAAACGATCCGCGCCTTCGAAGGCGGTAAGAAATTCGTCAAAAAGATCGCGCGTGCGCGTGTACCGATGCGGTTGAAAAATAACCGTCAGCGGCCGTTTCCAGCTGTCGCGAATGGCGCCGATGGTAGCGCGAATCTCGGCTGGGTGATGGCCGTAGTCGTCGATCACCAGAATCCCTCTGGATTCGCCCTTGATCTCAAAGCGCCGGTGAATGCCGGTGAACGCGGCCAGAGCGGCGCCCACCTGCGCGAACGGGATCTCCAGTTCGCACGCCACCGCCACGGCGGCCAAGGCGTTGGTCGCACTGTGTTTTCCCGGCGAGCGGAGATGCAATTCGCCGAGGCTTTGGCCGTGCCGCAGCACTGTCAGCTCGACCCCGCGCGGGCTCATTTTCAAGTCCCGCGCCGAGAACTCCGCTTGCGCGGACAGGCCATAGGTCGTAAAGCGCTTACGCACTTTCGGCAGCAGTCCGTGCACGTTGGCGTCGTCGATACAGAGCACGGCGAGACCGTAAAACGGCACCTTGTTGATGAAAGCGAGAAAGCTTTCGTTCAGACGCTCCATAGTCTGGTAATAGTCCATGTGCTCTTTATCGATGTTCGTCACTACCGTAATCACCGGGGAAAGCAGCAAGAAACTGCCGTCGCTTTCATCGGCTTCGGCCACCAGCAGCTCGCCGGCGCCCATTTTGGCGTTGGTGCCGAACATGTGCACGCGCCCGCCGATAACCATCGTCGGATCGAGCCCGGCCGCGCTCAGCACCGCGGCGATCATCGAGGTCGTCGTCGTCTTGCCATGGCTACCGGCCACCGCCACGCCGTATTTCATCCGCATCAACTCGGCGAGCATTTCGGCGCGCGGGATCACTGGGATATGGCGCCGGCGCGCCTCGAGCACTTCCGGATTGGCGTATTTCACCGCCGTCGAGATCACCACGACGGATGGATTGCCGGCGAGATTCTCCTCCTGATGGCCGATGAAAACCGCCGCGCCGAGCGCACGCAGCCGGCGCGTGGAGTCGCTTTCCTGAAGATCGGAACCGGTTACGGCGTAGCCCATGTTCACCAGGACCTCGGCGATGCCGCTCATGCCGATGCCGCCGATCCCCACGAAATGGATTTTGTGCTTCTTGTGCAACATGAGCCGTCAGGTTCTTGGGCCATCTCACGGCGCCCTTTTATACTCGACCACGACAAACAGCCGCGGCTGCTTATGCCTCTTTTTAGGCATGTGCCAGCCGATAGCACTCATCGACGATGCGCGCGGCCGCGTCCGGCCGGCCCAAGGCCCGTGCCGCCGCAGCCATGCCGGCGAGACGCTCCCGGTTGCAAAAATAATCGCGCACGCGCCCGGCCAATCGCTCGCCGGTCAACTCTTGATCTAAAATCATTTCGGCGGCGCCGCGCGCCTGCAACGCCTCCGCATTGCCGCGTTGATGGTCATAAATGGCGTACGGGAACGGCACGAGAATCGCCGCTTTGCCGAAAACCGTCAGTTCGGCCACCGTGGTCGCGCCGGCGCGGCAGATCACCAGATCGGCGCGCGCATACGCCTCGTCCATGCGGTCGATGAACGGCGTCACCTCAGCGGCAAACGGTAACGCCCGATAAGCTTCTTGAATCGCGGCATGATCGGCTGGGCCGGTTTGGTGAGTGATCGCCACATCCGCGCCAAGATCCGTTAACAGCTTGAGCGCTTCGACCGCGGCAAAATTGATCCGGCGCGCGCCGGCGCTGCCGCCGAAGATCAGCAGCGAGAATTTTTCGCTGCGGCTGACAACCGGCAACTCGCGCCATCGCACCGGATTGCCGCTGTCGATAACCCGCGCGCCAGGGAAATGACCGCGGCTTTCGGCATAGGCCGTAAACACGCAATTGACCCACCGCCCGAGCAGCTTGTTGGTGAACCCGGGCCTGAGATTTTGTTCCATGATGGACGTATGAACGCGCTTCAATTTAGCCGCCAAGAGCACAGGGCCCGACGCATAACCGCCCAAACCGATGACGCAGTCGGGTTCGAACCGCCGAATGATCCCCAGCGAGCGCCATAGGCTCGCTGGCACGCCATAGACGGCCTCGAGCCAACCGCGCGCCCCCCGCCCCTTGATTCCTCTGACCGCCAGCGTCGCCAGTTTGAATCCCGCTTTGGGCAGTTCGCGAAACTCGATGCCTTGCTCGGTGCCCACGAAAAGGATTTCGGTTCGTGCATCGCGTCTCTGAAATTCCCGCGCCACCGCCAGGCCGGGGAACAGATGGCCGCCGGTTCCCCCGCCGGCGAGAATGACCCGCATCGCTACACTCTCCGGCGCGAGAGGCCGAGCAGTATTCCAGCTTCCATCAGATTGAGAACCATCGCCGAGCCGCCGTAGCTGATGAACGGCAACACCAAGCCCTTGGTGGGCATCAGGCCCATGACCACGCCCATGTGAATGAGCGCCTGCAATCCAAGTAAAACCGTGATGCCAAACGCCAGATATTGATCGAACGGCTCTTCGATTTTGGCGCTTAGGCGAAAGCCGCGCAAAATGATCACGGCGAACAACGCCAAAACGAGAACGGCGCCCATCAGCCCGAGTTCCTCGCCGATCACCGAATAGACAAAGTCCGTATGCGCCTCAGGCAAATAGAAGAGTTTTTGCCGGCTTTCGCCCAGGCCGCGCCCAGTCAGTTGTCCGGAGCCGAACGCGATCAAGGATTGAATGACATGAAAGCCGCTGCCGGACGGCTCGCTCCAGGGATCGAGAAACGTCATCAGCCGGCGCAGGCGGTATTCCGCTTGGGTCATGAGATAGATCAGCAATGGCAGCGCCATCAATGCCGTGGCGAGCAAATGGTGTACCCGCACGCCGCCGATGAAAAGCATGAAGTAAAGCAGCATGGTGAGAATCAGCACGCTGCCGAAATCCGGCTCGAGCAAGAGCGCCCCGGCAAAAGCGCCGGCGACGATCAAGTGGGGCAATACGCCCACTGAAAACGTCCGTATCATGGCTTCTTTTTTTGCCATGGAATGGGCCAGATAGACGATTATCGCGAGTTTCGCCAATTCGGAGGGCTGAAAGGCGAAGCCGGCGAGCATAATCCAGCGCCGCGCGCCGCCGCGAGCGGCGCCGATGCCGGGAATCAACACCAAAATGAGAATGACAAAGGTGAGGGCGAGCAACGGGTAAGCCAAATACCGGTAACACGCTGGCGGCAGCAGCGAACAAACGACCAGCAGCAGCGCGCCCATGCCCATGGCGATCATCTGTTTGCGGAAAAAATACGTCCCGTCGGCGTAACGCTCCTGAGAATAGAGATAGCTGGTGCTCAACACCATGATCAGGCCCAGCGCCAACAATGCCAGCACCGCGAGCAGGATCCATTTATCGACCGCGAAACCGTCCCTCATAACTCTTGCACCAGCTGCTTGAACCATCGGCCGCGTTCGGCGTAGTTCTTGAATTGGTCGAAGCTCGAGCAGGCCGGCGACAACAACACGACGTCGCCCGCCCGCGCATGAGCCGCGGCGTCCCGGACCGCGGCGCGCAGATCCTCGACCATGACGGTTTCGGTGAGCCGGCCTAGGGCCGCGGCGATAACCTGCTTGGCCGCGCCGAAGAGCACCAGGCGGCGAACTTTCTCTTTCACGCCCGGCGCCAGCGGTCCATAGTCGCCGCCTTTGTCGACCCCGCCGGCGAGCAGAATGATCGGCGCGGAGAAACTTGCCAGCGATTTCACGACAGCCCCAACGTTGGTGCCCTTGGAATCGTTGTAATAGCGAACGCCGCCCTTTTCGCGCACGAATTCGAGGCGGTGTTCGAGGCCGGGGAACTGTTCGAGCGCATGCTCAATCGCTCGGCGCGAAACACCGGCAGATTTGGCAGCCGCAATCGCCGCCATCAGATTCTCGACGTTGTGCATGCCCTGGATCTTTGCTTTTTGCAGGGAAAAACGTTCCGCGCCGGCGTCATCGCGCCAGACGATCTCATCGCCGCGCACAAATACTCCGGAGCCCACCTCGTCGAAGCCAAACGAAACCACTTGAGCCTTGAGCCGCCCGCTCAGCCGCCACACCAGAGGATCGTCGCGGTTCAGGATTGCGATATCCTCTGGGGTCTGGGCCGCGAAGATACGTTCCTTGGCGGCGCAATAGTCGGCGAAGCTGGCATAGCGATCGAGGTGGTCTTCGGTGACATTCAGATGGACGGCGATCTGCGGTCTAAAGCGCTTGACCCACTCCAATTGAAAGCTGCTGATCTCCACGACGCCCCAATCCCAGCGCTCCGTAACCGCGCCGATGAACGGCGCGCCCAGATTGCCGCCGAGAAAAGTTTTCCGGCCATCCTCTTTGAGCATCGCGCCCACCAGGCTTGTGGTCGTGCTTTTGCCGTTGGTGCCCGTGATCGCCACCAGGGGCGCGCGAAAAAAACGGTAAGCCAGCTCGATTTCGCTAATAATCGGAATCTGCCGCACCTGCGCTTCTCTGAGCAGCGGGTTGTCGCGCGGCACGCCGGGGCTTGGAATCACGCATTCGACCCCATCGAGCCATTCCACTCGTTCGCCACCCAGCTGATAATCAATCGGCAGGGCGCCGAGCGCGTCGATCTCGGCCAGCAACTCCGCCGCGCCGCGCAAATCGGTCACGGTCACGCTCGCTCGTTGGGCCACGAGAAAGCGGGCGCATTCACGGCCGGTGCGCGCTAGACCGATGACCAACACTTTCTTGCCGCTGAGTTTCATCGCGCCCTGGCAAGAGTCCGATTGGATTCTCGATCCTCCATCATCCTTAATCGCTCGACGCCTATCCTTCGCTCACCTGAGCTTCAAGGTGCTTAAGCCGATCACCGCGAAAATGATCGAGAGAATCCAGAAGCGCACGATGATCTGTGGTTCTTTCCAGCCCTTGAGCTCGAAGTGATGATGGATCGGCGCCATTAAGAACACCCGCTTACGGCGCATCTTGTAAGAAGCGACCTGAAAGATCACCGACAATGCTTCGATCACAAACACGCCGCCGACGATGACCAGCACGATCTCAGTCTTGGTCATCACCGCGACGATGCCCAGCGCGGCGCCCAATGACAGCGAGCCCACGTCACCCATGAACATCTGCGCCGGATAGGCGTTATACCAAAGAAACCCCAGTCCCGCGCCGACGATGGCGGCGCAAAACACCGTCAACTCGCCGACGCCCGCGACGTAGGGAATCTGTAAGTAGTCGGCGAATCGCAAATGTCCGGTGGCATAGGCGATGATCCCATAGCCCGCGGCGGCCACCATCACCGGGCCGATGGCAAGCCCGTCGAGCCCGTCCGTCAGATTGACGGCGTTAGAAGCTCCGACAATGACGAGCATCGCGAATAGGATGTAAAACATGCCCAGATTCAGGCGCAGGGTCTTGGCGAAGGGAAATGCGATCTCGGTGCTGAACCTCGGCAGATTGAACAGCACCACGGCAACCGCCGCGGCGATCAAGAACTGGCCAAGGAGTTTCATGCGCGGCGGCAAACCCTGGCTGTTCTTGCGGCTGAGCTTCAAATAATCATCGGCGAAGCCAACCGCTCCCGCGCCGATAGTCACAAACAACGCGAGCAGCACATAGGGATTGCCGATGTCGGCTAACATCAACGTCGAAATCACCAGGGCGATGAGAATCAGCACTCCGCCCATGGTCGGTGTGCCCGCTTTGATCGCGTGGGAAGCCGGGCCGTCGTCGCGAATCTGCTGGCCGATTTGCTTTTCGGTCAATACGCGAATCAACCAGGGCCCCAACAAGAATGAGATGAGCAGGGACATGAGAGCCGCCATGGCGGCGCGAAACGTGATATAGCGAAACACGTTAAACGCGGAGTAAGTGGTGGCGAGCTGAAACGCCAGATAGTAAAGCACGACCGCTCTCCTACGCCTTTTCCGCGGTTAACTCGCGCAAAACCTTTTCCATTGCCATGCCGCGCGATCCCTTGATCAGCAGCCAGTCGCCGGCGCGTGCCGCGGCGCGCAGCCGGGCGGCGATATCTTTGTGATCTTTGCCCACCGTGACCTTTGCCGCCGCCATGCCCGCGTCGAGCGCGCCCGATCGCACAATCTGCGCTCGGGCGCCTAGCAAATAGAGATGGTCCAGGCCGGCCTTTGCCGCTGCTTTGCCCAACTCGCGGTGCTCGCTCCGGCTGTGCCGCCCCAATTCGAACATATCGCCGAGCGCAGCCATTTTTTTTCCTCGCCCTGGAACTTCCGCTAGCGTTCTGAGCGCCGCCCGCATCGACGCTGGATTAGCATTATAAGCATCATTGATGATGCCGACGCCGCGCCAGTTCTCCAATTGCATTCGCATGGCGTAGGGCTTGGCTTTGGCCAAGCCGCGGCGCACGGCCGAAAGGCTGGCGCCGGCGGCAAGCGCCATCGCCGCCGCGCCGAGCGCATTACCGACATTGTGCTCGCCGAGATAATTCAATCGCACGGCGCAATGCCGCTTGCCCGCGCGCAACGTGAAGGACATGCCGCGGGCATTTCTAAGCTTCACGTGTTGCGCCTGCACCTGGCCACCCCTGCCGTAAGTCCATTTCTCACCCTTAAAGCGTGCTCCCAAGCGCCGGACCCAGGGATCGTCCAGATTAACCGCAATGGCGCCGCCGGCGCTCAGGTTGCGATAAAGCGCGCCTTTTTCCCGCGCCACGCCAGGCAAGCTGTGCAGACCCTCGAGATGCGCCGCTGCGACGCTCGTGATGATGGCGAAGTCGGCGGCGGCGATCCGGGCCAGGCGCTCAATCTCGCCCGGATGGTTCGTGCCCAGCTCGACGACTGCCACCTTGTGCCGTTTTCGTAGCCGCAAAAGCGTCAGTGGCAGGCCGACCAAATTATTAAAATTGCCTTCCGTCTTTAATACTCTACCACGCAAGGTTTGACCTTGAAGCGAAGCCTCCTCGAAAATCGCCGCAAGCATTTCCTTGGTTGTGGTCTTGCCGTTGGATCCGGTGATCGCCAACACCTTCGGCCCGAGTTGCCGGCGCCGGAAATGCGCCAGATCGCCGAGCGCCCGCAACGTGTCGCCGACTCTTACCAGCGTCGCGTTGCCGAGCGCGCGGCGCGCCACCTGGCGATGGGCAATCACGCAGGAAGCGCCGCGCCGCACCGCTTCGGCGATAAAGCGGTGGCCGTCGTGTCGCTCACCCTTGAGCGCAACGAAGACCGAGCCGATCCTCGCCTTGCCCGAGTCGGTCACCACCTCGCCATAGCGCGACCGCTCGCCGGCACGCGCCAACTTGCCGCCCGTTGCCTTTAGAATCTCTGCCCGGCTCCACGCCATGCCTCTCGCCTATGCGCCGGCCCGCGCAAGCGCCTCTTCTCGGGCCACTTCTCGATCATCGAAATGAATTTTGCCCGTGCCGAGAATCTGGTAGCCCTCATGCCCCTTGCCCGCGATGAGGACCAGATCGCCTGGCTGCGCCCAATCTAGTGCCGTGCGGATCGCGGCGCGCCGATCGGGCTCCAACAAATAGCCGCGCTCGCCTTGATGATCCGCAACTCGCGATCCGAGCCCCGGAAGCCGAAACTTCTTTAAACCGGTCTTGCCAATTCCCGCTTCGATCTCGCTGAGAATCGCCGACGGCTCCTCGCTGCGCGGGTTATCCGAAGTCACCAAGACCAGATCGCTCAGGCGCGCCGCGATTTCACCCATGACCGGCCGCTTGCCGCGATCGCGATCGCCGCCGCAGCCGAATACAGTTATCAATCTGCCCTGGGTGAGCGGCCGCACTGCCGCCAGCACTTTCTCCAGCGCGTCGGGCGTATGGGCGTAATCAACCAGAATCGTAATCGCGCATGGATTATCGACCTTTTCGACCCGGCCAGGAACCGCTCTGAGCCGATTGATCCCTTCCGCCACGCATTCGGGGGCAAGTCCGAGCGCCAAACCGGCAGCCGCCGAGCCCATAATGTTTTGCAAGTTAGCTGTGCCAATGAGCGACGAGGCGAACTCAAGGGCGCGTTGCTTGGCCGCGATCTTGCCGCGCAGCCCGGTCACGTCTTTCTCAATGACCAGCGGATGAACGTCCCAGTGCTGCCCCTCGCCGTAGGTCCAGACTTCCAGGCCGTGAGCGCGCGCAAGCTCAATCAAAGCGCCGGCGCGGGGATCTTCGCCATAGATCACCGCGGCTTTACGCGCTTTGGGACTCACGCTCAAATAATCGCTGAAGAGCCTGCTCTTGGCCGCGAAATATTCGTCCATGTCGCGATGATAATCGAGATGATCCCGCGACAGATTCGTAAATACGCCGACATCGAATTCCAGGCCGCGCACCCGTTCCTGCGCCAACGCGTGTGATGAAACCTCCATCGCCACCGCCTGAACTCCAGCCGCCGCCATCTCCGCCAGCATTCGTTGCAAATCCAGCGACTCCGGCGTGGTGTGATGCGCCGGCACGATTCGATCTTTGAAGCGGTAGTTGATCGTACCGAGGACTCCGGGCTCCAGCGCCGCGGCTTTGAGAATCGACTCGAGCAGATAGGTCACGGTAGTCTTGCCGTTGGTGCCGGTCACGCCGACCAGCTTCAGTCTTTGGCTTGGGCGATTATAAAAATGCGCCCCCCACAAGCCCATCGTGCGGCGGACATCTTTGACCCGCACCGAAGCGACCGAGCGCGGCCACGCGCCCGGTTTCGCATAGACATACGCGCTCGCGCCGCGGCTGACCGTTTCCGCTATGTAATCATGGCCGTCGGATGTTTCGCCGGTCACGGCGAAAAACACATTTCCAGCGCTCACCTGGCGCGAATCGTAGCACAGGCCGCTGATTTCCTGATCGAGATCGCCTGCGCTCTCTTCCGTCTCGGAAAGCGCGATCAATTCCCTAAGCCGCATCGCCATTAGCCTTGCAGGTTAAGCACCAGGGTTTGCTCTTCGCTCCAGCGCGCGCCGGCGGCGGGCACCTGTTTGATGACGTAACCACTGCCTTGCAAGCGGACTTTGATTTTTAACGTCTGCGCTTTCTCGAGCGCTTCACGAAAGCTCAAGCCGATGAAACTGGGCATGGCATCGGCGTCCAGCTCTGCCGGAGCGCTCGCTTCGGCTCGTTTGACCAGGCGCGGCGCCAGTGAATCCATTTGCTTCGCTGTAGCCGCCATCGGGATCGCCTTCTCCGGCGCCACCGCCATGCGGCGCAGGGCGCCCTGGGCGATATTGCGGAAGGCCGGCGCGGCAACCACGCCGCCGTAAACCTGTGACTCGGGCTCATCGATCATGACCAACGCCACCAACCGCGGATCGTTGGCGGGCACAAAACCGACGAATGACGCGACGCGTTTTTTGGAATAGCCGCCGTGCACCGGATCGGCTTTCTGCGCCGTGCCGGTTTTTCCCGCCACCTCGAAACCTTCTATATTGGCCATCGTGCCGGTGCCGCCCTCGTTGGTCACGTCGCGCAGCATCGCGGCCAGCAATTTGGCATTTTTTTCGCCAATCACCCGGCGCACCACATGCGGCTGATTCTCCAGCAACACCTCGCCGCGCGGGCTGACGATGCGCCGGGTCACATAGGGACGCATGAGAAAGCCGCCGTTGGCGATCGCCGCATACGCCATCACCATCTGTAACGGTGTCGTCGAGATCCCCTGGCCGAAGGCGTGCGTCGCCAGATCGATACCCGACCAGCTTTCCGGTTTGCGCACGAGCCCCGGCACTTCTCCCGGCACATCGATGCCGGTTGGATGACCGAAACCAAACTTTTCAATGTATTTGAAATAACGCTCTTTCTTGACCTTCTCGGCCACTTTCGTGAAGCCGATGTTGCTCGACACCTGAAGAATCTTAGCGAAGGACAGCCAGCCGTGCGGATGCGTGTCATGAACGATCCGTCCGGCATAAGGATATTTGCCCATTTCGCAATAGAAGAGATCATCTTTGCCCACGACCCCTTCTTCCAGCGCGGCGGCGGCGAGAATGGTCTTGAAAGTCGATCCCGGTTCGAAGCTGTCCGTCACCGCGCGATTTCTTCTTTGTTCCGGGCTGAGCTTCATGTACTGGTTGGGGTCGAACGAGGGATAGTTCGCCAAGGCCAACACTTCACCCGTACGCGGATCAACGACGATAGCGACCCCGGCCTTGGCTCTGTACTTGAGAACGGCGCCCTCCAACTCCTTTTCCGCCATATGCTGGATCGAGGTGTCGAGGGTCAGATGAATATCGCTGCCGGGCGGGATTTGCAGTCCCATCACGCCCTCGACCAACACGCGCCGACCAAGCGCGTCGCGCTCCGTCACCGATGACCCGGTCTCGCCCCGAATGTAATCGTTGTACTTGAGTTCGAGTCCCTCCAAACCCTCGGAATCACGCCCGACAAAACCGATCACCTGGCCGGCGAGTTGGCCCTGCGGGTAATGGCGATTGGGTTCGTAGTACATGCCGATACCGTCCAGGTTGAGCGCCTGGATTTTTTCCGCTTCCGCCGATGACACTTGCCGCTTGATCCAGACGAAGGGCTTGTTCGAGAGGATCTTCTGGCGCACCTCGGCGAGGCGCAGGTTGAGGATCTCGGCCAAACGGGAGCTCACACGGTCGGGTTCTTGAATCCTGTGCGGCCGCGCATAGACCGACTGCGATTCCATGCTCAGGGCCAGCGGTTCACCGGAGCGATCGACGAACGCGCCTCGTTTGGGCAGCACGATCCATTCTTTCAGGTGCTGCCGTTGGCCGAGCCGCATGAGCTTATCGCCCTGCAAGACTTGAAGCTGGAATGCCCGCCCGCCGATCACCGCCAAAAGCGCTAAGAAAATGATTTTGGCGATGGCCAGCCGGCGATGATTGCGTTTAAGCGAGCGTCTCATGGCAGTACGATAACCTGGCCCTTTTCCGGCGCGCTAAGGCCGAGCCGCTGGCGCGCCATCGCCTCTAGCCGGTCGGGCGACATCAGGGTGGCGAGTTCAACTTTCAATTCGCGATTTTCCTGCTCAAGCCGGCTGTGCAGCTTGCTCGTTGTCGAAAGCACATAACCCATGCGCACCACTTGCAGGCGCAGCCATACATGCAGGAGCACCACGGCAATCAATGCCAAACCCAGTGAGACCCCAAACACCTGCCGCCAGCGCGACGCCATGGAGCGCGCTGCACGTTCACGCTTGACGCTCGGGAGCTTACGCGCTGGTACGCTCATGGCGCTTGCCATAGGTTTTCTCGAAACTTTAGATTCGTTCCACGGCGCGCAATTTAGCCGAACGCGCCCGCGGATTGCTTTCGATCTCACGAGCCGACGGCGTCACCGGTTTCTTGGTCAACAACTTGGCTTTTTGGCTCCAACCGCAGCGGCAGACCATGGCCCGTGGCGGACAGAGGCAAGCGCGGCTCCACTTGCGAAAAGCGGCCTTCACGAGACGATCTTCCAGCGAGTGAAACGAGATGATCGACATTCGTCCCCGCGGCCGCAGGATTTCGTATCCCTTCTCCAAAAAGCGCTCCAGTTCGGACAGTTCTTGATTGACCGCAATGCGCAGTGCCTGAAAAACCCGGGTCGCCGGATGAATATCGCGCCGCCCGCCCGTCTTTACCCGCCGCACCAGATCAGCCAGGGCTTGGGTAGTCACGACAGGCTGAACCTCTCGCTCGCGGACGATTGCGGCAGCGATACGCCGGGCCTGCGGTTCTTCGCCGAAAACACGGAAAATTCTTTCCAGTTCCGTCGCGCCGTATTGATTGACGATGCGCTCGGCATCCAACTCCTGGCGCCGGTCCATGCGCATGTCCAGCCTCCCCGTCGTGCGAAAGCTAAAGCCCCGCTCCGGAGCATCGACCTGGTGGGACGAAATACCCAGGTCCAAAATGATTCCGTCCACCGCATGCCAGCCGATCGCCGCAAGCACGTCCGAGGCATCGGCAAAACTCGCCTGGCGCGCCTGAAAGCGGGAACCAAAAGCGTGCAGGCGCTGCCGAGCCGCCGCGAGCGCCTCTGCGTCGCGATCTAAGCCGATGACCTGGCCGTCGGGAGCGCTCGCCAGCAAAAGCGCTTCGCTATGGCCTCCGCCGCCTACGGTGCCGTCGAGAAAGCGCTTCCCCGGCCCGGGATTCAAAAACTCGCTTGCCTCCCGCGCCAGCACCGTCACATGTGCAAACACGGTTAGTGCGTGGTGCCGTCACCGTCCCAATCGTCGTCAAAACTCTCGATGGCATCTTCCAGGGAAGTATAATCCTCGAAAAAACGGTCCATGCCGACGACCTTGAATATGTCGCGCAGAAACGGATTCATTCCAGCGAGCTTGAGATCGCCGTTCATGTTACGCAGCAACTTCAATCGTTCGAGTAAAACGCCGATGCTCAAATAGTTAATATGATCGACCGACTTTAGATTGAGCACCACCTTGGTGCGCTCTTTTTCAATCAAGGAGCCAATAGTGTCCTTGATGCGAATCATCTCGCGAAAATCGATATCGCCGGTGACGTCGATCACCGAAATATCCTGAATCGGCTTACGCACTAACATGCAGTCTTCTCCTTTCGCCAACACCCGCCGCGGATCGTCCGCTACAACCCCAAATCGCCGAGGAAATCCGGATCCTGCATGAGTTTGTCCTCCGCCTCGACAAAGATCTTTTTCCACGCTTCCTGGTCCCAGACGCGAAACTTTTCCAGGGCCGAAACCAGCACGATCTCTCGTTTGAGATCGGCGTATTTTCGCAGCACCGGCGGAATCAATATGCGTCCGTGAGAATCAAGGCTGCATTCACAAGCGGAGCCGAGATAATAGTTTTGGAAACGCACCATGCGCGGATCGAACTTTGGTTTTTTGCGGATTTCTTCTTCGAACTTCAGCCAAGCGTCGATGGGGTAGACGTCCAGGCAGCGGTGCCCGTCAATAACGAAATTGGTCATGACGATCCGGTCATCCCCCTTGCCGACCAGAACATCGCGAAACTTGGCTGGAATGCTTAGTCGCCCCTTGTTGTCGAGGGTATGCTCGAAGCTGCCGCGAAACATCATTTGCCCAATCGGCTAAGCTCTCGCTCAATCGATCCCACCTTTTCCCACTAAGCGCCACTTATAACTTGCTACATACCACCTGTCAACAAAAATGATTTGCAAATCGCCAGGTTTTTAATCTTTTATCGTTGGCATTTTTTGCCACAGAGGCTGCGATCATAATCGAGTAAAATTGCGCAGTCCGACGGATTCCGATTTGAGTGGGACTAGGCGGTACGCCGCCGTTGGAACCAAGGACTACACAGGCTCTATCTGAGGGGAAGCGAAGAACCGCGATTGGGGTTTAAAGCGGTCGGGCTAGAGTGGATCGATAAGCCGGATTCTGTTGTGGTTCTTAAGCGGAACCACAGCGATCATTCATCTTGCTCCTCGATTGCTCGAGGAGTCGAGCGACCATACCCGAGGGCTAAGGGCGGACCACCCAGCCCTCCTATTTGGCCTTGCTCCAGGTGGGGTTTGCCATGCGTTCGCCATCACTGGCGAACCGGTGAGCTCTTACCTCGCCATTTCAACCTTACCCGCCGCCGAAGCGGCAAGGCGGTATGTTTTCTGTGGTACTTTCCCCCGATCGCTCGGGGCCGCCGTTAACGGCCACCCTGTCCTGCGGAGTCCGGACTTTCCTCCTCTGCCAAAGGCAGAAGCGATCGCTTGATCCACTTTAGCCCGCACCCGACGAACATATTAACTGGCGTTGCCGCGAGTTGCCACTCGACGGCAGCGTTCGGGCATGGAGGGTGAGTTTGACGGTGCTTATTGGGCGGTTGGCTTGACGTAGAGTATCCGCTGGCAGCTCGGGCATAGATGAACTTTTTCACTGCGCATGATCTCGTTGCTCAACTGGGGCGGTATATTCATATAGCACCCCTGGCAAATGCCCCCGCTCACCTCGACGACGGCGGTACCGCCGCGGCGCGAGAAAATCAGCTCGTAACGAGAGATCAGATCGCCGGCGATTTGCGCCGCGATCATCTGCCGCCGGTTCGCCGCCTCGGTGACCGCTTGATCGATGCCGCTGATCTGATGGCCCAGCGTTTGCTGCTGCTTTTCCCAATCGTCGAGCAGCGCCGCCATTTCCGATTCCTTGCCTTGTATCTGCGCTTTGATGCCGTCCATCTGCTGCATGATATGGATCAGCTCTTCCTCCAACTCGCCATTGGTCTGGCGCATGAGATCGATCTCGCGCTGCAGCGCCTGCAGCTCCTTGGCGTTCTTGATGCGGTTCATGCGCATCCTTTTTTCCATCGCCTTCTTGCCTTCGTCCTGGAACACCCGATCTTTCGCGGCGCGCACTTTTTCCATCTCCGCCAGCGCGGCGCTCAAGGCATCGATTTCACGCTGTTTGGCTTGAATCGACTTTTCCTTGCTGTTGAGATCACCGAGCAGGCTCTGCTTAATGTCGGTTTGCTCCTTGATTTCTCGGTCCACGGTTTGCAGAGACGCTAAGATTTCTATCTGTGCACGCAACTTCAGATCCCCCATAAAATAAAAATGCACCCGGTTGGGTGCATCAGTGAAATGCTCGCTATAGCGATAGATTGTGTGATACTGCTTTTACCCACTCGAGCGGAAGTCCCCTGCTATTTTTATCTATATCGATTCCCCGGCGAAGTCAAAGCAGCCAAGCGGGCGATCGGCCACGTTATGGGCGAAAGCGCGTGCTCGGTCGAAATGGCTGTCGCCCCACATTGTTGGTCGTGCGGAAGAGCTCGCCGAACCAAGCTGTCAGATCGCTCACCCGAGTGCCATGGTTCGCGCTGATCTCCGACCAAGAGCGGCCGCGATGGAAATCATCGGCGATGCGACCGAGCGATGCTCGCCCGAGATAAGCGACGCCACGCAGCGCCGCGTATTGTCCATAGCCGGTGCGAACCTGCTGCCGCTCCTGCAGGATGGTTTGGGGGTGAAGCCGCAGCTGAAGCGCCAACGCTTCCACGATGAGCCGTTCGCCATTCTGCTCTTCGATGAACCGGTTCACCGCCGCCACCCTTTTCAAGAGCTCGCGCTCGGAGCGCGCCGTCGCCGTATCGAGCGACTCCGCCGACGGCAGCGACTCGATGCGCGCCGTGCCTGGTCGGTAATGAGTCACGGCTTCCGGCAAGAAAGAACGCAGTTGTTGAATCCGCGTCTCGTAGCCGGGATGCGTCGAGAGAAATTCCGGCGGCGTGCCTTTGCCGCCGTCCTTTTTCTCCATGCGTTGCCAAACATCGATCGAGACTCGCGGGTCGTATCCGGCTTTGGCCATGAGGATTAAACCGATGCGGTCGGCCTCGGTCTCCTGGGAGCGGCTGAAAGGCAGCGCTATACCGATACCGTAAGCTTGCAAAACCAGGTTGGCCAATGCTGGATTATTACTGAGCGCAATGCTGAGCGGGAGACCGGCGAGCTGCGCAATCATGCCCTGACTCATGCGCTCCGCCGGATGGCGCGCCAGTGCATGGGCCACTTCGTGGCCTAACACCACCGCCAAACCCGCCTCGTCGCGCGCCGGCCCGAAGATACCCGTGTAAACCGCGACTTTGCCGCCGGGCACCGCGAATGCATTGACGGTCTCGGGATCGTTGATGACGGTGAACTCCCACTTGTACTCTGGCTTATTCGCCGCCGCGGCGATTTTTTCGCCGACTCTGCGCACCAGTCGCTCGGCTTCAGGGCTGCGCGTGACCACGCTATCGCGCAAAGCATGCCGGTAAGCGTCATCGCCGAGCGCCGCTTCGTCCGCCTCCGAGACCACAATAAACTGCCTCCGCCCGGTGAAAGGCGCCGTGGCGCAGCCGACGCCGATCGCCGCAGCGAGTACAGCGGCAAGCAAGGATTTCATAGCTGTCAGGAACCGAAATACTAACTCGCAAAAAACGCCTGTTCAATCACCGTGCCGGTGCCGCTTACAGTCCCATCTTGTCTGGATTCATGATGTTGTTGGGATCGAGGGTTCGTTTAAGTTGCCGCATCACCTCGAGACCGTAACCATGCTCATCGGCCATGAGCGCGGCGAGTTTGACGCCCACGCCATGGGTATACTCCATCGAACCGCCCATGTCTTGGACCAATCGCAGCAGCGCCTCCACAGTTTCCTCCAGCGCCAGACGAGCGTTGGGCACGCTGCGCTCCTCGATCCCCAGACGCATCGAGAACAGCTCAGGATTGACCCACAACCCGCTTTCTTGCAGCCGAACGCCGTGATTTTCCACAACCTCTCGCGCGGCGCGCCGAAACGGCAACACCTTCGAGCTAGGCAAGGCGACGTGAATCCAGTCCCGGTACACGCCGTCGCGCCCGCGCTCGCGCCGCTGGCGCCGATTGTGGGTGAAACGCCGCGCGACTTCATGGCGGTTGTGAAAAAAATCTTCGGCGACGCCGCGCGGCAACACCGCAGCGCCGCCGCCCCGGCAAACTGCCGCGGCTAATTTTTCCTCGGCCTTGGCCAGGGCGCCGGGACCTTCGAAGAGTAGATAAAGCAGCGCGCCCTGTGCGGGCGCCTCTTCGTCGTCGCCGAAGTCGAGCAGCGCCGGTCGGAGTCGCTGTTGAAACATCTTCTGAATCGTTCGATAGCCGTTTTCGAACGACGAAAAGCGATAGGCGCTGAGCAACTGAACCTCGGGTTTGGGGAAAATGCGAATGGTCGCCTCGGTGATGACGCCAAAACACCCCTCGCCGCCGATCAGCAGCGCGTTCAGGTGAATACCCGCGGAGTGTTTGGCCACCGCGCGGGTGCGAAAAATCTCTCCGTTCGGCAGGACCGCCTCCAATCCGAGCACCTGCTCGCCCATTGAGCCATAAATCCCCGCGCGGTAACCCACGCTATTGGTTGAAATCGCGCCGCCGAGAGTCGCCACCGGCACGGTCCAGGGATCGTGACCCAAGATGTAGCCGGATTGGCTTAACTGCCGGTCCAGTGCTTCCAGGACCACGCCGGCCTCGGCACGGGCGCTGGCCGCTTCGCCGTCCATCTCGACAATACGATTCATGCGGCGCAGATCGAGCACGATACTCGGCCGCACGGACAGCGCCCCGCCCATGAGACCCGAGCCGCCGCCGAACGGCACGATGGGCACTCGCTCAGCATTGGCAAAACGCACCGTTTTTTGCACTTCAGCCGTAGAAATAGGCGTTACTGCGCAGAGCGGCGCCGCCAGCGCCGGCTCGTGCCGCGGATGAATCCGCCCTTCGCTCAAGGCATCCCAGGACAATTCGTCCAGCCGGGCCGGCTCCGTGGAGATACGCTCGGGGTCAATAATGGTTGCAAGCTTGGCCAGCAGGTTGTTCATTTCGTCCGCCTTGAATCCCAAGTTCGATCTATAGCCCAATCGGGCGGCAGGCGGAAGCGACGGATCGTGATCGCGATAAGTCAGTACTGCGGAAATATGCAGCTGCTCACGCCCACCGGGCAAATACTTGCGGCGGCGTCGAGGGAGATTTTATGCATGCCCGCCAAGTGATCGAGGAGGCCGATGCGGCTGACAAAAGCATCGTTGTGAAGGGTGCAAAAGTAAGGCGAGGAGACCACCACCGCCGGCAGCAAATAATAGGCGGTCCCGTAGGGCGAAATCAGCAGCACGGGCGCTTGGTAGGGAACGACGTAAGCCGCGAAAGGATAATAGAAATTGCGCTGCAGCACGACGCCCGTGCCAACGGCGGAGTTGGTTCGGCGTCCTCCCTGTCGATCCCTGGCCAGAACCAGGCCCGAGGTCATCAATAGGAAAGCAGCAACGATAGCTATTTTTCGCGCCATGGACCGACCCGGAGACGATCAATTCACTCTTTTTAGGATCAATTCACTATCTAATTTGACGTTCGAAGTCGAGAATCGTTGCCGGAGCTAGCGCACGATCGAGACCCGCCGATCGCCTCGATAAATTGCACCTCGCGCGGCCGCGGGATAAGGTCACCGGCTAATATGTTGGCGATACTCTTGGGGCTGCTGGCAGCATTTTGCTTTGCCGCCTCGATGATTTTTATCAATCGTGGGGTGCTCGCCCTCGACTACTTTCGCGGCCTGCTGACGAATTTGGGCTTTAATGCGCTGTTTCTCTGGCTCTACGTTCTGCTCTTCACCGTCGATATCGATCTCTGGAATTCGGCCGGTCTCATCTTTGTCGCCGTCGGTGTTTTTGTGCCCGGTGTCGCGCGCTTTTTTATTTTCAAAGGCATGGAGCGTCTGGGCGCCTCGATCACCTCGTGTTTGACCAACAGCACGCCGCTTTTCGCCACGGGCTTCGCGGTATTGTTTCTGCACGAGCGGCCGACACTGACAAATGTTGTCGGTACCCTTTCCATCGTCGGCGGCATCATTGCGCTCACCTGGAGAGGCGCCGCCAAAACCTGGCGCACGCGCGATTTGCTCTTTCCGCTCGCCGCCGCCGTGCTGTTCGCGGCGCGCGACAATCTGGTGCGCTACGGCTTGTTGAAAATAGCCTCGCCCCTGTTCGGAGCTACCATCGCCGCAACCACCTCCTTTCTGACCATGTCCCTGCTGTTCTGGCTGTTCGAACAAAAGAAACCGCTGCCGCAGACGGCCGCCAAAGGTTTCAAGCTATTCGCCGTCGCCGGGCTGATGAATTTTTTCTCCTACGTCTTCGCCTACACCGCCCTCAGCATGGAGCGGGTCTCTTTGATCTCGCCGCTGATCAACGGCTCATCTTTATTTATCTTGCCGCTCTCGGCTCTCTTGCTCAAAGACGTGGAGCAAATCACCGCGCGCAAAATCGGCGCGATCCTGCTCGTGGTCCTCGGCGTTTTCTTGATCTCCTGGGAAAAACTCTGATGGCGGGTGCCGGCCGGCCGAAACCCTTAGTGCAGCATCGGACCCGAATCGTCGTCTTTCCCGCCAGGGAGGATGTGGAAGCGCTTTTTCAACCGATTGAGGCGGCGCCGGTCGAGATAGTCTTTGAAACGGTCGAAGGGATTGCCGCTGCGCAAGTAGAGATAGCCGAACACCATACCGCCCAGATGGGCCAGGTGCGCGATGCCGCTTTGGCCGGAGGTCATCGAGGAATAGAGCGCGATGGCGCCGATGATCCAGACGAAATGCTTCATCTTGATGGGAAAGAGAAAGTAAAAATAAACGATCCGGTTGGGGTAGATTAGGCCGTAAGCGAGTAAGATCCCGTACACGCCGGCGGAGGCCCCGATGCTCGGCACCATCTGGCTGGGCAAGAAGATGGTGTTGAGAAAGCCCCCGCCCAGCACGGTGACAAAATAATAGCGCAAAAAAAAGTTGCTGCCCCAGCGCCGCTCCAGATCGCAACCGAACATCCAGACCGCCAGCATGTTGAAGAGCAGATGAAAAATTCCGCCGTGCAGGAATTGATAGGTGAATAGTTGCCAAATATAGAGGTTCTGCAAAACCAGCGGCGGCACCAGACCGAAATAAAACGTCATCCGGTGTTCCAACGACGCGCCGATCACCGTTTGGACAATGAACACACCGACATTGATGATCAATAACAATTTCACCACCGGCGTCACTTCGCCGCCGCCGAAAATCATTTGTCGAGTTTGATACTGCATCTCGGTCGAGTGTAAAGGTTAATCGCCGCCGATTAAAGGTCGGCCTGCTTTTTCTTTCTTGCGCCGCTTGCGGTCAATCATCCGTTGCCGTTTCGGCTCGCCTGCGCCTCCTCGGCTTCTTTGTTCATCCCCCAAGATACGCTTGGCGCACTAGATCGTTGCCCGCCAGTTCTTTCGCGCTGCCCTCGATGATCACCGTGCCGGTTTCCAGCACGTAGCCGCGGTCCGAGATCGCCAGCGCCATCGCGGCATTTTGTTCTACGAGCAGGACGGTCACTCCCGCTTTGTTGATCGTCCGAATATTTTCCAGGATTTGTTCGACGATCTTCGGCGCCAGCCCCATCGACGGTTCGTCGAGCAGCAGCAATTTCGGTTTAGCCATGAGCCCCCTGCCGATGGCAAGCATTTGCTGCTCGCCGCCCGAGAGGGTGCCGGCGTACTGCTTGCGGCGCTCCTGCAAGCGCGGAAACATCTGAAAGACGAAGTCCAACTCTCGATTCAGCTCGCGCTTATCGCGGCTGTATCCGCCAATGTAGAGGTTCTCCAACACGGTGAAGCGCGGAAAAACGTTGCGGCCTTCCGGCACGTGAGCGACGCCGCGTCTGACGATCTGGTGCGCTTCGACGGTTGTCAGAGGCGAGCCTTCGAGTTCGACCGAACCCGCGCGCGGCCGCAACAAGCCCGAGATGGTTTTGAGGGTCGTCGTCTTCCCGGCCCCGTTGGCGCCGAGCAGCGTCACCAGTTCGCCGCGATCGACATGAAAAGACACGCCTTTGATGGCGTGAATCGAGTCATAGTACACGTGAACGCCGTTAACTCTGAGCACGCTCCACCCAAGATCCTTGGCCAAGATAAGCCTCGATCACGCGCGGATCTTGACGCACCTGGTCAGGATCACCCTCGGCGATTTTTTCGCCGTAGTCCAGGACATGGACGCGGTCCGAGATGCCCATGACGACGCGCATGTTATGCTCGATCAGAAGAATGGCTTTGACGTATTTGCCGATTAACTCCTTGAACAGAGCCATCAGGGATTGCGCTTCACTGCCATTCATACCGGCGCTCGGTTCGTCGAGCAGCAGCAATTGCGGCTCGGCCGCCAGCGCGCGCGCGATCTCCAGGCGCCGCTGCTCGCCGTAGGAAAGCTGTTGAGCCCACTCCAGCTCGCGGCCGCGTAGTCCGGTAAGCTCGATCAGCGCCATCGCCTTGCGGCGCCCTTCGATCTCGCTGTCGTGGAATCGCTTCGAAGCCAAGAGAATCTCGCCAAGCCCGCTATGCAAACGCGCATGCATGCCGACCAGAACGTTTTCGAGCACGGTCATGTGCGCAAACAAGCGAATGTTTTGAAATGTTCGGCTGATGCCGGCGCCGGTGATTCTGTCCGGGCTCATGCCTAGCAACGAGCGCTCTTGAAAGCGAATTTCGCCGCTGTCCGGCCGGTAAAGGCCCGTCAAGGTATTGAATAGCGTCGTCTTGCCGGCCCCGTTCGGACCGATCAGCGACGCGATCATGCCCTCTTCCAGGTCCATGCTCACCCGGTGGAGCGCCTGTAACCCGCCGAAGCGTTTGGAAATCTCGCGTAGTTCGAGCAAGGCCATGGCGGCGACTACAAACGGAGCTTGGCACGGGCTGGAGGAGATCCTGGAGCCGAGCCGCCAAGCAGCGAAGAAAACACGGCGACTGCGCGCACGCACGCCGTCATTTCTTCAACCTTTGCGGCTTTGCGTCTTGGCGAGAGATATTCGACCATGCGAATCGGCAACCTCAAGATGCTATTTTTTCTGCTGTCGCGCCGGCAAAATCCCCTGCGGGCGAAAAATCATCATCACAATCAAAATCAGACCGAACACCATGCGCTCGTATTTCGCCGGCTCGAACTGCGCCGGCAGGTGGGCGAGCGATAGCTCGCCGAGCAGGGGCAACGATAGCACCGCGCCCGATTGGCGCAGCCCGTTCAGCCAAAGCGATAGTCCTTTGAGCAACTGCAAGTTCAAGATCGTCACGCCGGTAGCGCCCAGGATGGCGCCGGGAATCGAACCCATACCGCCGAGAATGACCATGGCGAGAACGCCGATCGATTCCATGAACGTGAAACTTTCAGGGTTGATGAACACTTGCTTGGCGGCGAACAAGACCCCGACGGCGCTGGCGAAGGAAGCGCCCACGGCAAAGCCAAGCAGTTTCATACGCACCACCGGCACTCCCATGGCCAAGGCCGCGACCTCATCGTCGCGGATCGCCTTCCAGGCCCTGCCGATGCGCGAGTTTTCCAAGCGCAGCGTCACCGCGATGATGACGCAGACCACCAGCAGCACGAGAAAATAGAAGTACAGCGGGTAGAGCGCTGCGTCGCTCAAATCCAGGCCTAGCCATTGAAGCAGCGGCTTGAAAAACAGCGGCGGTTTGCCAATCGGCGTGATGCCGCGCGGCCCGTTCGTGAGGTTGATCGGCATGTCAAGGTTGTTGACCAGCGCGCGCACCACTTCTGCAAAACCGAGGGTCACGATGGCGAGATAGTCGCCGCGCAAACGCAACACCGGTAACCCCAGCACGATTCCGGTGAGCGCGCCGACGCCGACGCTCAGTAGCAGAAAAACGAAGAACCAATTGGGCGAGAGCGGAAATAGACCGCCCGGGATAAACTGGTTGGCATGAGGCGAGCCAAAGATCGCCCACAGGTAAGCGCCGATGGCGAAAAAAGCGACGAAGCCGAGGTTGAGCAAGCCGACAAACCCGACGACGATGTTAAGTCCAAGCGCCAGCGCCACGAAGATGCCGATCTGGACGGCGATCTCCAGGTAATATGCGTTCAACGTGCCGAGCCAGGGCAGCAATAAAAGCAACACGACGGCGCCGAGAACAACTCTCGCCCCTTGGCTTACCGGCGCCCAGTAAAGTAACAGCAGCGCTGCCTCGACCGACAAGAAAGCGAGCACCGACTGCGGAAAAAAATAGGCGAGGGCGGAACTGGCACCGATGTACAAACACAACCCGGCAAGCGCCAATGGCTGTTTCACGCCTTGCTCTCCCGGACGGTTTCGCCAAGCAGCCCGCGCGGGCGAAAGATGAGAATCAAAATCAGGGCAAGAAACGCGACCACATCCTTATATTCCGCGCCAAAGGCGCCGTCGGTCAAAATAGAAAGATAAGACGCGGCGAAGGCTTCCAGCAGACCGAGCAGCATGCCTCCGACCATGGCGCCGGGAATATTACCGATGCCGCCGAGGACCGCGGCGGTGAACGCCTTGAGACCCGGGATGAAGCCGCTGTAGGGATTGACCAGGCTGTAATGAATGCCGAACAGAACACCGGCCAGCCCGCCGAGCGCGCCGCCAACGAAAAACGTCAGGGCGATCACCCTCTTGACCGCAACGCCCATTAGCGCGGCGGTCTCGGGATTTTGCGCCACGGCGCGGATCGCCATGCCCAATTTGCTCTTGTTGACAAAGAAATAAAGTCCCACCAGCGTCGCCAATGCCGTAATGATCACGAGCAGGGATTTCACCGGCATGACGAGCGCTTCTGTGAGCGGAAGATGGCTGTCGAGAAACGGCAGGGTGGGATAGCTGAGATAAAAAGTGTTGCGCCACAAGCTCTCGAACAGGCGCAAACCGTCCTGCAGGAAGAACGATGCCCCGATCGCGGAGATCAACGCGACCAGCCGCGGGCCTCCCAACAGCGGGCGGTAAGCGACGCGCTCTAGCGCCATCGCCGCCAGGCCGCTGATCGCCATACCGGCGAAGATGACGAGGGCCAGAATCATCGCGGGATGTAAAGTCGCCAGCTGACCGGAGCTTTCGAGCAAGAGCAGTACCTCGACGCCGACGAAAGCGCCGAGAACGAAGATTTCGCTGTGCGCAAAGTTGATGAACTCCAAGACGCCGTAAACCATCGTGTAGCCCAGAGCGATCAGAGCGTACATGAAGCCGAGAACGATGCCATCCAGCAAGACCTGCGGGAAAATTTCCAGTGCGAGTGCCAAACCGAATGCCTTTTCGCCCGGCATGCTAACAAATAGTTCCCGTCGTGGCTACAGAGTCCGCTCACCGATTGCCGCGAAACCGATGCCGCGCGAGCACCCCCGGCCGCCGGCCGCGCACCCGGGTTATTTTATTGGCAAGCAGGGCGATTCCGTATATGCATAGCTGTGGATTTGATGCCATGCCCAAAGTCGCCGCCGCTTCGAAGCAAAAATTCGCGCCCCGCTGCCTGAAATTCAGAAAGGCGGCCTGGATCGCTGCCGCAATGCTGGCTGTCTTGCTCGGCGTTATCTTGGTCGTGCCTCACTTCATCGACTTGGGTCTCTTTAAGCGCACCTATTTACCGTTGGTGGAAGAGGCCCTTCAACGCCGCATCGACGTGGGCGAGGTTCATCTAAGCCTGGTGCCCACGCCGGCGATAGAATTATCGCGCTTGTCCGTCTCGGACAGCCCCGCCTTTGCCGGCAACACATTCTTCTCTGCGCAGCAGATTCGTCTGAAGCTCAGGTTCCTGCCGCTTTTGCGCGGCCGCTTCGAAATCAGTGAGCTGGTGCTGCAAAAACCCGTTTTCAACCTGCTCAAGCAGCCGGACGGCTCTTTCAACTATTCCGATATCGGCGGCAAGAAAAGCAACGCCATAGCCGGTCGCGAGCCGCGCAAGAAAAGCGATGCGGCCAAACCGTCTGAAACTGCTGTTGTCCCGATGGCGATCCCCAACCGCGTGCGGGTTCAAGAGGGCGAGCTCAATGTGATCACCAAAGGATTGACGCCGGTGAACATCAAGGGCATCGATTTGACGCTGCAAGAATTCACCGGCGGGGCCCCTTTTCCATTTCGGCTTTCGTTTAGCTATGCCGGCCTCAAGACGGTCGCTCTGGAGGGTCAGCTCCAGTACCAGGAAGAGAAGGCGCTGCTTGAGCTCAAAAACAACCGGCTGAAAATTTCCACCCTCACCTTCCCTGTCGAGGGCTATGTGAGCCAGCTGGCCACCACTCCGCGGCTCAGCTTGACTCTCAACAGCGAGAGCGTCGAGGTCAAATCGGTGCTGCCGATCCTGGCGGTTTTCGGCTTGGCTCCGCGCGATGTCGAAATAACCGGTCCGATGGCGCTCTCTATGAGCGTCACGGGGCCATCCAACGGACTGATTACCCGGGTGCGCGGGCGTTTCCAGGACGTGCGCGTCCAGAGCAAACGCGCTCTCAAAGGCATTTTGAGCGGGACGGTGGACTTGCGATTACCGTTCGGTGCCGGGTCCATCACCCGGCGCCTGCAGGGCAGCGGCAACCTGGCCGCTCGTGACGGCGAACTCACCAACGTCGATCTGACCAGGAAAATCCAGCGCGTTACCGGCATGATTGGATTGACCAAGGAGGAACGGCGCGAGGTCACCACATTTCAACGGCTCGAAGTGGATTTTACCGTTCACGATGGCCTGGCTGAGTTTTCGCGGGTCTTTCTTATCAATCCGCAGATGGAGGTCGATGGCAGCGGCAATCTCACGCTGGAACAGCCGACCCTGAGCATGGAGCTGCGCACCGCGCTTTCGCAGCAAACGTCGGCGCGCGCGGGCCGGGGCCGCGTCGCGACCCTGTTCAAAGACAGCCGAGGACGCGTGGTCGTACCGCTCAAGGTGAGCGGCCCGTTGGAAAATCCCGCCGTCAATTTGAACAGTGAAAAATTGCTCGAGTCGGGCATCCCCGAGAAAAACCTCGGCTCCATGTTCAACCGGCTGTTTCGCGGCCGATAAATGACCTATTTCGCAGCCGGCTACTTTGTCGGAGCCGACGCGTCCCGATCGAGGATCACCGACTGAAGATTTTTTCCGGCGAGCGCTTTGCTGATCGACGCATCGATCTCTTGCAGCAAGCCGTCCACTGGATTCTCGGCCTCGCCGCGCGCTTGAGCCGGTTTGATTTTCTTTCCGGAGTGGCGCACGCAGTCAAGGATCTCTTTGACGCTGATGGTTTCCGGATCGCGCGCCAAAACGAAGGTCTCGCCATCCGCCACCGGCAATACTAGCCGCGACTCGGCCAGCATGTCCAAAAATTCTTTGACCAGACCCGCCGGTATGCGCAGTTCGGCGGCGAGTTCGCCCGCCGTCATCGGATCGATGCCATGGTAAAAATTCCGTCCGACGAGCAGCATGGCGTGCAGCGCCAGCTTTTCCCGGCCGGCCGGGCTCTCCGCTAACAGCTGGCGGTCCCCCTGAAAATAGTGAATATGCTGGTGCGCGTAAGCGACCTCGGCGCCGAGCAGCACGATGATCCAGCCGAGGTGAAGCCAGAACAGGAACAGGACGAGAATCGCGAAGCTTGAATAGATGGCGTAGTACTGTGTTGAAGACGCGACAAAGGCCGCGAAGGCCCAACCTACGGTCTGCCAGAGCAGAGCGGCGACTAAACCGCCGATGAGGGCCGATTGCAGCCGCACGCGGGTATTTGGAATGAACATGTAGACAAAGCTGAACGCGCCCCAGAGCGTCAGATAGGGCAACAGTTTGAGCAAAAACAAAATCACGGTGCCGAGCGCTTGTAACGACAAGAGCGAGCGCACCACGGTATGGTTTTGCAGCGTCGCGGTAATCGTCACCGCTGCAAACACCAACACCGGCCCGACCAGAATCGCGCTCAAGTAATCGCTGAACCGGCGCGCCAGCGCGCGCGGCGTCTTCACCCGCCAGATATGATTGAAGGCCTCTTCGATCGTCCCGACAAGCGACAAGACCGTAATAAACAGCGCCACCAAGCCGATGCTCCCGAGAGCTCCGGCGCTCATCCGATCGACAAAGCCGATCAGGTTGGCGGTGATCTCGCTTCCCTTTTCGCCGAGCGGCGCGAGCGCCTCGGCGAGCGCCGGTTCCATGCGGTTGTGCACGCCGAAGCCTTTGAGCAATGAAAAGATCACCGCCAGAAGCGGCGCCAGGGATAGCAGCGTCTTGAACGACAACGCCAGCGCCTGGAGCTTAACCAGGTGCTGAAAAAAATCCTCCGCCACCATCAGCGCGATCCTGAGCGACGAATGAAGCACCCGTTTCGTGCCGCTCAGCGCGCCGATTTCCTGGTCCAGGAGCTGCTCGACGACCTGTCGTTTCATTTGGTCAATCGAACGGCGCTTAGCAGGGACGGTTGGACTCATATTTTTTCTCGTTCGGCGACCGTGATCGCTCTAAGTTCCGACTTTATCAGCTTTGCCCTGCCTCGACAAAAGGGATTTTCCCGCCGTTCGCGCGAGACATCGGCCGGGCACGCATCTCGGCGCGGCATAATTGATTTGACAAGCCGAGGCGTCAATCGGTATATGGTGAACGGCAGTCGCTCAACGCATCATTGCCGTGCCCGCCACAGTCGCCATACCGTCTGGGCCTGCTGCTTACCCGCGCGGCCTCAATCTCCGCTCGCTCGTCGCTTTGACCTTTTTCTGCGTAGCCGGCGGCGCTTACGGCCTCGAGGACGCGGTTGGCGCCGGCGGACCGCTGCTCGTCCTGCTGGGGATCTTGCTCCTGCCGTGGCTCTGGAGCTTCCCCACTGCTCTGATGACCGCCGAACTGTCCACGGCGATGCCGGAAGACGGCGGCTACGTCGTTTGGGTCGAAAAAGCTTTCGGCAGGTTCTGGGCCTTTCAAGAGGGTTGGCTGAGCTGGCTGTGCAGTTTCGCCGATAATGCCCTCTACCCGGTGATGTTCGTCGACTATTTGTCTTACTTGCGCGGCGACATGGCGCCGGCGGAACGTTGGCTCATCGGCGCCGGTCTCATCGCCAGCGTCACCTGGCTCAACATCCGCGGCACGCGGCTGGTGGGCGTGAGCTCGGTCATTTTCACGCTCCTCGTGGTCGCACCGTTCGCCGCGCTCGTCATGTGGGGCGCGCCGCAAATCGAACCGGCGCGCTGGCTTGAGCAGAAAGATACCATCGGCTGGCCGCTCCTGCTCAGCACCTTATTATGGAATACTTCCGGCTGGGACAACGCCGGCTGCTGCGCCGCAGAAGTTGATCAGCCCAGCCGGAGTTATCCACGCGCGATGACCCTCACGGTTATTTTGGTGACGGCGGTCTATCTGCTTCCAATCGCCGTCGTAACCGGCTTGGATCCCGATTCGGCACAGTGGCGTGAAGGCGATTTTCCAAAAATTGCCGCCAAGGCCGGCGCTCCCTGGCTCGGCGTCTGGTTGACCTTGGGGGGGCTGATCAGCGCCGCAGGTCTATTGAACGCCCTCCTCTGCACCTCTGCGCGGGTTCCGTATGCCATGGCGCGGCGCGGGCTGCTGCCCCGGCCATTGGCCGCACGCCATGCTCGCTTCGACACCCCGTCGAAGGCGATTTTGCTGAACAGCCTGGGCATCGCCGCCTTGATCCCATTTTCATTTCAAGAGTTGATCGAACTCGACATGTTCCTCTACGCCGCAGCCTTGATTCTCGAATTTGCCGCGTTGATCTGGTTGCGCGTGAGCCGTCCCGAGATGATGCGCCCCTATCGCGTGCCTTTCGGTCTCGCCGGCGTCGTAGGCCTCAGCATTCCTCCGGTGGCGCTGTGCTTCTGCAGCATCGCCCTTTCCAACGATGCGACTCGTCTGTCTAGCATCGGTGCCATCATGATCGGGCTTGTCGTCTACTGGCGGCAAACGCGAATAGTCGCCCCGGCCAACGTTGAAGTAACACCGATCGGCTAAGCCGAATCTCCCCCTGTGTTTCGCTAAAACCTTTGCGCCTCTTATGAAAATAGCTTCTTACTGAACTTCGTCGATAACGAATACGACGCCAAAGGGGAGCTATGAAAAAATCAAATCCTCGCCTACGACACCTCTGGACCTCCCGATCGATTCCAAAAGTGTTACCTATGTCCCCGGCACGTTTCTTACCCTTGTCTCCGGTCCGCACAGCCTTTTTCAAAGGGGAGTACTACTAGAACCATGCTTCTGTTGCCCCGATTGAAATTGCGGATGATTCGGGCGTGGTTACCGCTCTTTGGAAAAGTAAGGGGAGATTTGTGGAGTCGGGCGAGGCCTCGTAATTTTTTCACACCCCTAGGGGGGGTTGAAAGGGGAATTTCATGCGCTCTGTTGTACGGGCAGGCACATGAATACTTTGTAACGAGTCGTTAGTTGCGCTGCTCGCGCTGCGGCGCCGTTAGGCGGCAGACGGGCGATATATTTTCGGACTTGCCATAGTGGAAGTGCACCAGTCCGAACTCGCCCAAAGCGGGCGTCCATTGAAATAGATCCGAGAAAACATTGTCGCAAATCGTCGGCAGGGTCGGCCCGCCGAGCGCGCTGATCACGCCGGTGACGGTGATATGGCCCACCACCAAAACGATGCCGTCGTTATGACGCCGCACCGCTGCGGCGACGGCGCGGCCATTTTCCCTTGCCTGGCCCTCATACACCGGCACGATTTCGGGAGTGATTCGCAGGATCTCCGCCAGAGGCTTCGCCGTATCGCGCGTGCGTTTCCACTGGGTGGTGATGATCGCCGTGATGCCGGCATCGCGCAGCGTGTCCGCGAGCGCCAGAGCGCGCGCTCGGCCCCGCTCGGTGAGGGGCGGGTCTTCGCCTTCCCACTCGCGCTCGCTGTGGCGTACAAAGTACACTTGCCGCGCCGAAGAGAGCTGATCGGCGCCGCGGTTGCGGGCGCCGCAACCGCTGCTGCCGGCGCTCAACAGAATCACAGCGAGGGCGAATTGGCTCACCCGATGGGCCCAGAGGGCGGCGCCGACCGCGGGGAGAAATGAGAAGACACTCACGCGAATTCGGTTAGCTTGCCGCAGTTAGGGCACGCACGCCATTCGGCGCTGAGAGAATAACCGCATTGATCGCACAAATGCCGCGACCTGATGCGCGGCGGCAGTTCAGATTGAGGCGGCCCCTCGGCCCAATATACGCCGGTGAACAAGCTGGTCTTGCAGCCGGTCGAAACCCTTTCACCGGAGCGGTCGACATAAGTGACATCATAATGGCGCTCGCCCTTTTCAAAAAACCAACCGCGCCCAAAGGGGTTCCAGGAAATCGACACGACTCTGCCGAGCTTGCTCTCCACTTCGTCCTTGATACGATTCTTGTCCACGAAGTGCAGAGCGATGCGGACGGCGCCGGCAAGCAGGAGTGCTATAAGGAACACCGAAAAATCCATGACGGCTATTTTCTTACGTCGGGGCGACGCGTGCAACCCGTATGAAGCTGGGTCCGGAGCATGGCCTACCCTGCTGGCGTGGAAAGACGCTGATTCAGTAATCGGTGATCATTAATCTGTAATATCTCTAATCAGTGTGCATTAGTCACTGAGCATCGATCACCGATCACTGATTACCGCGCAGCTTGCCCGCGCGCGCGGGTACGCGGAGGATAGTATCGGCTAGCTTTGTTGTATGCCGTAGCGGCGCGCGAAGACATAATAGACAATCGCCACCGTCACGAGGATCGTCGTCCAGATCACGCCGAAGGCGGCGAGCTCGCCCACCTGAGCGTTTTCCCACAGTTCGAAGATCGCTACCGACACCACCGGGGTCTGCGGGCTGACAAGAAGCACCGACATGGACAGTTCCTTGGCCGACAGTAAAAAGATGAAAATCCAGCCGCCCAGAAACGACGGCGTGATCAGCGGTAAAACGATGCGCCGCATGGAACTGAGCCACGACGCGCCCGATGCATAGGAAGCTTCTTCCAACTCTTTGTGCAGCTGCAGCAAACCCGAATGCGTGTAACGAATGCCGTATGGAATATAGCGCGTGACGTAGGCGATGAGCAAAATCCACAGGGTGCCGTAGACCGGAATCGGCACGATTAAGTAAAACCGCAAGATCGCCAGACCCATGACGATGCCGGGAAACAGCAGCGGCAGCGTGGTGAGCAGATCGAGCAGCCAGCGGCCGCGTATCTTGGTGCGCACGAGCAGCCACGACGCCAGCAGCGTCAAGATCATGACGAAGCTCGCGCTGCCCAAACCGAGCAGCACGCTATTCTTGATCGCATCGGTGAGTTTTGGAAAATGGAGTGCCGTCACATAGTTTTTCAGGGTGAAGCGCCCGATCGCCTCCACGGACGGCTGCATGTAGAACGGCAGGAGCGACGCCCAGAGAATGATCAGAAATGGCAGGAGCAGGAGCACGGCGGCATAAATCGCCAGCGCCGCGCCGGCCACGTAGCGCCAGCCTCCGAGCGCGATGAGCCGTGGACGGTATCCTTTCCCGGTAACCGTATGGTAACGCTCGCCTTCGCGAGTGATGCGAAAATAGTAGTAAAGCGTCAGCGCCACCACGACCATGAGCAAGACCGAAAACGCTCCGGCGGAGCCGTAGCGCGGCGGCAGTTTCTGCGCGTCGAGATAGATCGAAGTCGTCAGCACACGCAGATCTCCCGGTAGGCCAACCAGCGCGGGAATTTCGAAGGATTCGAAGGTGCGGATAAAAATCAGCAGCATGACGGAAAAAAAAGCCGGCAGCATAAGCCTCAGAGAGATGCGCCGCATGGTTTGCCACAATCGCGCGCCGCACACCGAGGAGGCCTCTTCGAGGGACGGGTCCATGGAGCGAAACGCCGCCGCCAGCATGAGAAAGACGAATGGCGACCACAGCAGCGACTCGATCAGAATCATGCCGAACAGCGAATAGACGTTGATCACGGGTCCGCTTTGGTCGAGTAGTCTTTTCAGCCAGTAATTGATTGGCCCGGCCTTGCCGAGCAGCAGCAGCCAACCGATCGTGTAGAGAATGAACGGCGTCCCGAACGAAGCAAAAGCGGAGAAGTAACCCAGCCCGCGCAGCGGGCTGTCCGTGCGCACGACGATCCAGGCGATCGAGCCGCCCAGCCCCGTGGCGCAGAGCGCGCTGCCGATGGAAAAGTAAAAGGTGTTCAGAAACGGCCCGACAATTCGGAGCTCGCGCAGCAGATCCTGATAATATTGAAGTGTGAACTGATCGCTCTCGCCGGTGAGCTTGGTGGTGAACAGGCTGGTCTGAATCACCGAATAAAGCGGCGGTAGCACCAGATAGGCCGTGATCGACGCGACCAGCAGCATCACCGCCGATGCCGCATCGAACCGGGCTCCCACCCCGAAGCGAAAAGACCAACCGGCCAGGCGCTCTTTTAGCGCCAATTCCAAACCGTCGCCGGGTTGCTGTCTTGCCATCGCTCCACCGATATCGGCTCGTCAGCTTTTCGCCCTGATCGAGCCTCTCTTGCGCGTTTGCCGAGCTAGAGCTACCGGAGAAAGTTTTTTTCGAAGTAATCCACCCAGGCGTCGCCTTCGTTGACTTGCGAATCGGGCGTAAAGTAGAGCGCGCGCTTGAAGCGTCCCCCGCCCGGCTTCAGATCTACCTGCTTGGCGGGAATCCTGGGGTGGGAGGGCAGATAATTGACGGCTTGAATCACTTTCTGCCCTTCTTCGGAGAGAATGAAATCAAGCAAGAGCATGGCCGCGTGCGGATGGGGCGAGCGCGTTACCGGCGAAATTGTGTTGATCGTCGCCGAGAGCGGCTCGATGGGCGTCCAGTCCACCGGAGCCCCGGCGCTTCGGCTGATATGGGCGTGATGATGAAAGATGTGCAGGGCCAGGGGATATTCGCCGGCGATCACCAAATCGAGCAGCTGTCGATTGCTCGCGGTCGTCTTGGCAACGTTTTGCGTCTTCAGCTTCTGCAAGTAGCCTTTGCCGGCTTCCTGACCCATCGTCTGAAAAATATTGCCGATCATCATCGGCGCGCCCGAGCCTCGGCTGGTCGACCACATCATCTGCCCCTTCCACCGCGGATGCAGCAGATCTTCGTAACTTTTCGGCACTTCGTTGGGCTTCACCAGGCGTGTGTTGTAGCCGACGGTTAAATAATAAACATTGCTCACGCCCCAATATCCCTGCGGATCTTTCAGCTCGGCAGGATAGTCGGCGAGGTAGGGCGAATAAAAGCGCTGCAGGTAACCGACCTTTTTGACCAGCGGCGCCGTGACTGTGCCGTCGACGATATCGACTTCGAATCGCTTGGCCTGATATTCGGCCAACATTTTTTGCACGATGCGGTCGGAATTGCCGCGGAAGTGCTCGATGGTGACGAATGGATACTTTTTCTCAAACGCCTCCTTCAACGGCCGCACCACCTGATCGACAATCAGCGAAGTGTACCAGGTGATCTTGCCCTCCTTGCGCGCGCCCTCGGCAAGAATCTTGGCCCGGTCGGGTTTGTTGTAAAGCATGACGTCTTCCACTGAAGCCGCGGGAACCCATGACACCGCACCGACCCACACAATGAGCGCGGCAATAATTGAAATCGACAACTTCATCGTCACTCCTCCGCTTCTTTGTCTTCTCCTTTGCGCCTTAGCCCCTTTGCGGGAGTACTCGTGTCCTATTGCAAGATGGTCTCGGCAAACTTTCCCGCCGGAACCCTCACGTTGGTGTACTTATCTTCCAAATGATTGCGCTGCTTGTGGTACTGCTCGACGGTCAGCGCGTCCTTGGCCGCCGCGATGCCGAGATCCTTGAGCCATTTGGTATTGACGTCGAGGCGGCGCGTGCCGTTCAGCATCACTTTTGAATACCATTCCTGCCCTTCTCGGCCGAGAAACCAATTGACGAAGACTCTCGTTGCAGCCGGATGCGGTGGATCTTTAATCACGCCGATCACGCCGAAGCCGTTGCTCGCCGGCAAGCCTTCCTTGGTCATCGGCGCCGGTTTCAATGGCAAACCGGCCTTTACAAACGGCTCGGTTTGACTTCTACCCAAGCCGAATGCAAGCGCGACTTTGCCTTTGGCCACCGCGTCGGCCAATTGGCGCAGGTCGCGCGTCACAAACAATTCTTGTTGAACCAGTTTTCTCAGAAACTCTTCGCCGCGGTGTTCCCACATATAGGACCAAATCGATTGGCCCGAACTGGGCACGCGCGGATCGCTAAAGCCGATGCGCCCTTTCCACTTGGGATTGAGATAGTCCTCAAATGAACGGAGTTCCTGCGGCTTGGCGAGAGACGTGTTGTACCAGGTGCCGTGCGTGCTCACGTCGGCGAGAAACGAATAGAGAAATTTATGGGTGCTGACGTTGTCTTCCCAAATGTGCCCGCCCCACCAGTGCTTGGCGTCCTTCACCTCGGCAAGAATCCAGAAAGATTCGATCGGCTCGAGCATGCCATCATGAGTCAGACCTCGCGCAGTTCCCGTGCCGCAGATGATGGCGTCAAAATAACTGACCCCGGCTTTTTTTTCCGCTGCGATCCGGCTCGCATTCTTCGGCCCCGGTGCCGAAACCAGCTCCGCTTCGAGACCGAATTTCTGTTTCAAGAGCGGCTCCAATGCCGTGCGCAGTTCTGTCGCCGGCGGAATCGCCAGCACAATTTTACCTTCTTTTTTCGCCTCCTCGATTACCTTGTCCCATTCTGCCGGCCGTTTGGCGTCGGCAGCCATAGCAGAGGTGTTAAAAACCGCAGCGGCGAAAACAGACAGCACGATAATCGATACTTTTTTCATCGACTCCTCGCAGCCGAATCCTTCGGCTGACCACTAATGGAAACCCTACTGGCTGTCAAGGCAAACCAACCGCGCAGCGCACGTTCTTATACCCAATACTCCATCGTTCCATTACGCCAACACTCCAATTCTCCCGTACTCCATCACCACCATGCTCCCTGGGTTGACGGATCCGGTCTTGCGGTGCTAATGGCATGAGAGATCGGCGGGAGGCTTTATGATTAAAACCAAAGGCGTTTATCATCTTGGCATTCCGGTCAATGACGTTGAGCGTGCGGTCAAGTTTTACACCGAGATCTTGGGCATGACTGTCGCCAAGCTCAACAAGGACGATATGGGCGATCATTTAAACCGCGCCGATTTGCGTTCGGGTGACTCGATGGTGGTACTCTTTCAGCGGCCCGAGCCGGTGGAAAAAAACGCCCTAAAGGAAGACGGCGCCACGCACCAAGCGTTCACCGTTTCACCCGAAGACTTCGAACTCGCGACGCAGAAGATGAAGGAATGGGGCGTTAAAGTGTACGACATTCCCACGGTCGATCGCCCCAGCGGCAGAGGCTTTTATTTCTTCGATCCCGACGGCAACCTACTGCAACTCTACGCGCCGCCCAAAGCGCCCCCGGCCTCGTGAGTAAATTCAAGTTCATCGGCAAGCCGCTACCCAGAATCGACGGGCCTGAGACGGTTTCTGGCAAAGCAACGTATACCGTCGACGTGCGTTTGCCCGGCATGCTGACGGTTAAGCTACTCCGCAGCCCGCTGCCGCATGCACGCATTCGCAGCATCAACGTCAGCCGGGCGCGCGCGCTCCCAGGAGTAACCGCGCTGTTGAGTGCTGCGGACATGCCGGTCAGGCGGTTTGGCTTCTCGCTTCAGGACGAGCCCATCTTCGCCGTAGACAAGGTGCGCTACGCCGGTGATGTCATCGCCGCGGTCGCCGCCGAAGATGAATCAATTGCGGAACAGGCATTGGAATTGATCGAGTGCGATTTTGACGAGTTGCCGGCGGTGCTGACAACCGATCAAGCGCTCAGTGAAAACGCGCCTCTGGTGCATGAGCAATTGCACACTTATCGCATGAATAGCGTGTTGGCGCGCGATTGGCATCCGGTCGCCGGCACCAATATCGCCCATCAGGCGAGCTTTACGAAGGGCAATATCGATCAAGGCTTCGCGGCGGCTGACGAGATTTTCGACGATACGTTTCGCGCCCAGCAAGTCCAACATTGCTCGCTCGAACCGCACGCGGTCGTGGCGCAGTGGGACGGCGAACGGCTGACGGTTTGGACCAGCACGCAAAAAGTGTTTCTCGTGCGCTCCGGCTTGGCCGATTTGCTGGGCTTGCCTGAAGAAAAAATCCGCGCCATCGGCACCAAGATCGGCGCCGGCTTCGGCGGCAAAAACGCCATGCGTTTGGAACCCTATGCGGCCGCGCTGACATTAAAGACAGGCCGTCCGGTGCGCCTGATCAATACCCGCGCCGAAGAGTTCGCTGCCGCGGCAGGTTCGGTCCCCGCGACGGTGCGCGTGCGCACCGGGGTCAAGCGCGACGGCACGATCAGTGCACGGGCAATGGATTTTACCTGGGATACCGGCGCCTACGCCGAAGGCTTGCCGGGGAGCAATCGCGCGCTCAAGGACGGCGTCGGCCCCTACCGGATTCCGAACATCCGTGTCGTCTCGACGTTGGTCTACACGAACAAATTGCGCGGCTGCCCCTTTCGCGGCTTGGGCATTCCGGAAGCGGTCTGGGCCGGCGAATCACAGATGGATATCATCGCCGAAAAGCTCGGCATCGACCCGGTCGAATTGCGGCTAAAAAATTGCCTCGACACCGGCGATGAGACCCCGGTCGGCGATCGCGCTCATCATATCGCGCTGCGCGAATGCCTCGTCAAAGTCGCTGGCGAGCTGAAGCGCTGGCAAAAACACGCGCCGACACATCACGGCTTTGGTGTCGCGCTGTTACATAAATCCCCCACCACGTCGGCATCATCGTCCAATGCCCGGGTGCGCATCGCTGCCGGCGGCAGTGTCGAATTGCACATCGGCGCCACCGATGTGGGCGGCGGCACGGGAACTAGCCTTGCCCAGATCGTCGCCGAGGAATTGAATCTGCCGTTGTCGGTGGTCAAAGTCATCATTGCCGACACTGAACGAACGCCTTTTGATCACGGCACCTATTCCAGTCGCGTCACTCCGTACGTGGGTTCTGCGGTCAAGCTTGCTGCTGCCGACGCCCGGCGTCAATTGTTCGAAAGCGCGGGGCGGCTTTGGCAGGTTGAGTCGAATCATTTGCGCCTGGAGAACAAAAAACTTCTCGGACCCGGCCGCGCCGCAATCAGCTTCGCCGACCTGGCGAAAAATTCGAATTCCGGCGAAATCATCGGCATCGGCGCGGCGGAGAGCAAGCGCGTGTGGGCGGGCGACAGCGACAAAGAAGCCAATGACCGGAGCGCGCCGGGTTGGCCTTTCGGCGCCCAAGCCGTAGAGATTGCCGTCGATCACGAAACTGGGATGATCAAAGTCATACGCGTCGCCTCGGCGCATGACGTCGGTCAAGCGCTCAATCCGATGGCGGTCACCGGCCAAATTCACGGCGGCATGATCATGGGACTTGGCTATGCACTTTCGGAAGGATTGATTTTCGATCGCGGCAAGGTTGCCAACGGCAGTTTCGCAGACTACAAGATTCCAACAACTCGCGACATTCCTGACGCCAAGCCGTTCATCGTCGAGAAAAAATATTCTTCCGAGCCTTACGGCGCGAAGGGCGTCGGCGAGATGTCGGTTTTCGGCATGGCCCCTGCCGTTGCCAATGCCATTGCGCGCGCTACCGGTATTCGGCTCAAAGAGCTGCCGATGACAGCAGAAAAATTATTCGAACAACTAAAACATGGACCAGCGCGGCAGCCGAGCCGCAATCTCCCGTCTGTCCCTGACATTCCGCGAACGAGGTTGAAAGGATAATGAATTGTAATGTCGCCCGAACCTGAACACATGAATGAAGGCAATCTCCCGCGCGCTTACGAGGACGTTCGCCAGTGGCTCGATCGCGTCGATCAAATGGGCGAGCTCAAACGCGTCAATGGTGCCGATTGGAATCTGGAAATCGGCACAATGGCGGAGCTGATTTATCGCGAACGCACAGGCACGATCCCAGCGCTGCTGTTCGATCAAATCAGGGGTTATCCCGAAGGTTATCGAATCCTTTTTGGTCAACAGACTTCGTATCGTCGCCTCGCCCTCATGGCCGGCTTGCCAATGGACAGTACCGGTATGAACCTGGTCGGCCGCTTCAAGGAAAAGCTCAACGCCATGCGGCCGATTCCGCCACGCATCGTCCGCACCGGCCCCGTGTTCGAGAACAAACTCGCCGGAGAAAAAATAAACGTGTTAAAATTTCCCGTGCCCAAAGTGCACGAGCTCGACGGCGGCCGATTCATCGGCACCGCCTGCATCGCAGTTACTCGCGATCCCGAGGAAGGCTGGCTCAACCTCGGCACTTATCGTGCCATGGTGCATGACGAAAGGTCCGTGGGCCTTTTCATGTCGTCGGCCGGCAAACACGGCCGCCAGCACATGGAAAAATATTTCAAGCAGGGAAAGCCTTGTCCGGTGGTTCTTTGCGTCGGACAAGACCCCCTTTTGCTGCTCGCCGCCGGCAACCCGATCGAGTTAGGCTATTCGGAATACGATTATTGTGGCGGCATCCGCGGCAAGCCCTTCGACCTAGTCGAGGGCGAAGTCACCGGACTGCCGTTTCCCGCGCATACCGAGATTGCCATCGAAGGCTTTCTTCACTCCGGCGATATAAAGCCCGACGGCCCCTTTGGCGAGTGGCTCGGTTACTATGGCACCCGGATGGAAGACACTCCCGTTCTGCGCATCGAACGCGTTTACCACCGCGACGACCCGATCCTCTGCGTCGCCCGCCCAGGCCGGCCGCCGACCGACTATTCGCTCTCGAAAGGCATGATCCGCGCGGCGCAGCTTTGGGACCGCGTCGAGAAAGCCGGACTGCCGAATGTCAAAGGCGTGTGGTCGCTCGAATCGGGCATTGGCAGTTTGTTCAACGTCATCTCGATCAAGCAGGCCTATCCCGGCCACTCGCGCCAGGCGCTTTTTCTGGCTTCGCAATCCCTCGGCGGCGCCTACAACGGCCGCTTCGTTGTCGTGGTTGACGACGACATCGATCCGACAAGCGAATTCGATGTGCTATGGGCGATGTCGACACGTTGCGACCCGGAAAGCGCGATTGAAATTATCCGACGCGCCGCCAGCGGCTCATTGGACGTCTGTATCCCGCCGGAAAACAAAGGCCACAGTTCGCGCTGCCTGATCGACGCCTGCATGCCTTACGACCGCAGACATCAGTTTCCTCCCATCGCCGAATCGAGCGAAGAATTAAAAAACCAAATCCGTGAGAAATGGCGCGAGACAATTTATGGCTAAGCTCCGCAGACACCACTTGAAGCACCACGCCACCACAGCACAAATCTCCCCTGACCCCTCTTTTCCAAAGAGGGGAATCAAACAAGTTCGAAGGAAACACTCGGGCGAATTTCCGCTTATCCCTCTTTGGCAAAGGGGGACCAAGGGGGATTTTCTCTCGATCTTTGCGCTCTTTGCGTTCTTTGCGGTTAATTCTCTCCTGCCCAACTCACTCCACTCCCAGGAACCGCTGCGCGCCGGGACGATTTTCAGCGCCACCCAGGCGCCACTGTGGGCTGCGAGGGAAGGGCGCTATTTCGAAAAATATGGCATCAAGAATCTCGAAGTGATTCAGTTCTCCGGCGGCCAGCCGGTGACTCGGGCATTGATCGGCGGCGATATCCAGATCAGCACGACCGGCGGCGCCGCTGTGGTCAACGCGCGCTTGAAAGGCGCCGACACCGTTATCATCGCGCGCACTGTCGGGGTTTTTCCCTACACCCTTTACGTCGGCAAAGAAATTCGCGAGGCAGGCGATCTCAAAGGCAAGAAACTCGCGGTCAGCACGGTCGGCGGTTCGGGCTATGTCGCGGCGCAATACGCGCTTAGAAAGCTCGGGCTCGATCCCGACAAAGACGTTGCCGTGCTGCAAATCGGCGACTTCGGCACACGCCTGGCCTCGCTTGCATCTGGCACAGTGCAGGGTACGCTGCTTCTCCCGCCCTTCACATTGCGCGCCAAAGAAATGGGCCTACGCCCGCTCTACGATTTGGTCGGCAGCGGCATCCAGTACCCGATCAATCAAATCACCGTCCGCCAATCGTTCATCAAGTCACAGCGCGAGACTGTAAAGAATTTCATGAAAGCGTTCATCGCCGGTCTGGCGCGTTTTCGCACGGATCGCGAATTTGGCATAAAGTTACTCGGCAAGAACCTGCGCGAGGTGGATAGCAAAATTCTCGCCGAAAGTTACGATTTCTGGCTCAAAGTTTTTCCGCGCGTGCCGAATGCCGGACCGGAAGACGCCAACGTATTTTTAGAACTCATGCAAGTCAAAGAACAGCGCGACTGGCGCGAGTTCGTCGACACGACCGTAGTGGACGAACTCGAGCGCGAAGGATTCGTTTCGAGCGTGTATAGATAACTTGGCAAGATCAAATCTGTTGAGCCAAAACATCAACGGATTCACTGGCCCTGCAATCCGATCCCTTCCCCCTCGACCGGGGAAGGTCGGAATGGGGGTGCTTCCCGTCAAGGGGGAAGGAACTACAAATCAGAGGCCACGAACCATGGGGAAAATGTTTTTCTTTTTAGTGTTGTCGTTTCTCTTAAAAGATCTCACGGCTTTCGCCCAAGATCTCGACAAAGCCAAACAAGAAGGTCGGATCGTTTTTTACACTTCCTGGGGGCCGAGCGATGCCGACTATGTGATCAAAGCATTCGAGCGAAAATATCCGACGCTCAAAGTAGAACCGGTACGGGCGAGTAGCGAAAGAACTCTGACCCGGCTATTGAGTGAACAGCGCGCCGGCAAATTTCTTGGCGACGTGGTCGCTGTCAGCGGCATTCAATCGGGAATTTTGAAAGAAAGGAACGCCCTTGACCGCTACCAGCCGAAGGAGGCTCAACATTTCCCCGCGGATTGGCGCGATCAGGACGGTTACGGCGTTGGCCTCCATCAAACGCTTTACGTCATCGGTTACAACACACGACTGGTATCCACTGAAGCGGCACCAAAGAATTACGAAGACTTGCTCCTGCCGCGCTGGAAGGGGCAGCTCGGTTGGGACAGTGAAGAGTATTATCTTTTCGGCGCCTTGCTCAAAGCGCGCGGCAAGGACAAGGGCATCGATTACTGGCGCCGGCTCGCCGATCAGCAGGTTAATTTTCGCAAGGGTTATACCTTGATCACGGAACTTGTTTCAGCGGGAGAATTTCCTGTGGCGGTTTCGCTCTATCAACATCGGGTCGATGAATACAGTGAAAAAGGCGCGCCGCTGCAGTGGATTGCTCCGAATCCTTTGGTGGGCGGCGATCCCAATCGCATTTCTCTGCTGAAGAATGCACCGCGACCCAACGCCGCCAAAGTTTTCATCGAATTCATGCTCTCGGCGGACGGTCAGAAGCTTCTCCAAGACAAGGGTCGAAGTCCGGGACGCCTAGGCATGAGCGCGAAAAATCCCCGACTAAAGGGTGCCAAGACTTTTACTTTGCATGTGAGCTCGGACGAATACGAGCAGCTCGGCAAAGAATTCAACCGCGTGTTCAAGTTGCAATAGAGATGTCGCTAAAACTCTCCATGACCTGCGGTCCTTACGACCGCGCACATGCGCTCATCGACGGTTCGGTTAAACCCGAAGGCATCGATCTAGAAGTCCACGTCAATCCCAATCCCGGGCGCCAGACAAAAATCGACGGCAAAGAAGTCGATGTCGCGGAATTTTACACCGGCACGTATATCGCCGACCTGCACTATCGCTCCCTCGGCTATACGGCGATTCCGATTTTTGTCAAACGGATGTTTCGTCATTCGTACATCTACATCAACAAACGGGCCAACCTTCGCTCGCCGGCTGATTTGAATGGCAAGCGCATCGGCGTGCAAAATTGGCTCACCACAACGGCGGTGTGGGCGCGCGGACTGCTCGAGGACGAGTATGGTCTCGACTCGAATTCCGTGACTTGGGTCGCCGATCGTGTGAGTGGCGTGGGTGACTGGCGGCCACCCGCATGGTTAAAGATCGAGATCATCCCCAAGGGCGAGAAGCAGTTCGACTGGCTCGCTACCGGCAAAATCGACGCCGCAACGACCACCGGCACCTGGGCGCCGAACGTCCATCCCGAAATTGATTTCCTGTTCCCCAACTACGCCGAACTAGAGCGCGAGTACTATCGGCGCACCGGTTTTTTTCCGATCATGCACACGCTTTTGATCAAGAATTCCGTATTGGACAAAAATCCCTGGGTCGCGATGAGCATATTTAACGCCTGGCAGGCGTCAAAGCAGAAATGCTACCAATGGTTGGAGTGGCAACGCGTGCACCAGACCGGGCTTTGGTACCGCGCTCTGTGGGAGGAAGAACAATCAATCGCCGGCGCCGATCCGTATCTCTGGGGTTTTCAAAAAACCAGACCTGAAGTGGAAAAATTATTGGATTACTGCCACCGCCAAGGCCTGACGACGAAAAAATTCACCCCTGAAGAAATGTTTCACCCAAGCACGCTGGAGACCTGATAGCTGCCGGAAGGCTAATTCCGTGACGGTTATCTATTCCCCCCTTTGTTGGAAAAAGGGGGATCAAGGGGATTTGCAGCGAGGGGTCGCGGGGGCACGTTCATGTTGCACTATAATCCACATCACAACCGCAAAAAGAGGACAAGCTTCGCGCCATGTATCTTGAGTAGCAAGGCTTGAAGGTGTTGCGATTTGACGATAGGCAGGTCTTGCTTCAGCTAGAGTCAGTACTATCAGGCGGTGAAAATCCCTCCTAACCTCGCTTTACCAAAGGGAAGAATCGGTCATGAGCAGAATAACCGGAAACAACTTAAAACAATGGCTGTAATCAAAATCATCGCCACCGGCGGCACGATTGCGAACACGGGTCACGGCCTGATCGGCATCGACGAAGTTCTACGAGATATTCCTCAAGCCAAAGCGATGGCCGAATTCGAGGTATTCGAAGCCACGCGCGTGCGCAGCGGTGCGATCCGTTTGTCTCATTGGCTGGACGTCGCACGCGCCGCTAATGCCGCCGCCGAAGACTCGCGTATCGATGGGATCATCGTCACGCACGGCACATTCACCACTGAGGAAACGGCGTTTTTTCTCCACCTCTGCGTGCGCACCGAAAAGCCAATCGTCATCGTCGCCTCTCAACGCAAGCACGATGAGGTCGGCAACGACGGCGACCGCAATATGCTCGACGCGATTCGCCTAGTGTTGTCACCGGATGCGCGCGGCAAAGGTGTTCTGGTGACGCTGCACGAAGAAATCCACTCGGCTCGGGAGGTCGTGAAAACCAACCAGCGCCCCGGTGGTTTTCTATCGCTGCGCGGTGGCATTCTCGGCAATATCGAAGATGATCAAGTGAGCTTCTACGCAACGCCGACGCGACGCCACACCTTCAAATCTGAGTTCGACATCCGCGCCATTGATGTATTGCCGCGGGTAGACGTGATCGCCGCCTATGTCGGCGGTGATGATGCCGCGGCACAGGCGTGCGTCGCCGCCGGCGCCAAAGGCCTCGTGATCAGCGGCTATGCCTACAACGGCCGCCCTTCGGCGGATCAATTGCCCGGCATCGAAAAGATTGCTGGCAGCGGAATTCCCGTGGTTTACTCGAATCGTGGCGGTCAGGGCCGAATCCCCGTCGATTGGAACGATCCCTTCATTCAAGGCGACAGCCTGATCCCACACAAAGCGCGAATCTTGCTAATGCTAGGATTAACCAAAACCGATGATCCGAAGGAGCTACAGCGAATGTTCAACGAATATTGACCTAAATTCCTGATCCGATCATTTTCAGTTTTCCATTATCCATTTTCAATTATTTTTTTATGTTAATGCGTCTTATCATCGAAAAAAAAGATGCCTTCGCCGATGGGTATGAATTTCCCGTCACCGGCGCCTATGAAAAGCTCACCGGCATGGTTTACGGCGAAATCGATCCGCGGCGCCGGCTGAACAAAGTGATTGTCGATCTCGCCAACGCGCCGCGCAACCGGCGCGGCCGAGTAGAATACTCGAGCAACATCTGCATTTTAAAACCGCTCGACCTTTTGCGCGGCAACGGCAAAATTTTCTTCGACGCGCCCAATCGTGGCGGTAAACGGATTTTAGGATTCTTGAACGATGCGCCCGAAGCCAACGATCCGACAACGCTGGCCCATGCCGGTAATGGCTTTCTGATGCGCCACGGCTACGCCATAGTTTGGTGCGGTTGGCAAGGCGATTTGATGCCGGTCAAGGACTGGCTTACAGCGAATGTTCCGATCGCGACGGACCGTGGCAAACCGATCGTCAACTTTGTGCGCACGGAGATCGTCGTTGACGAAGAAGGCGTCAAATCGCAACCGCTGAGCGGCGATCAACGGGTCAAAAGCTACGAGACGGCATCCCTCGACAAATCGCGGGCGGCGCTCACGGTGCGCGAGAGATCCTACAGCGCGCGAATTCCCGTCTCTCCAGATGATTGGGAATTCGCCTCGTGCAAAAAGGACGAGCAGAATCGAAATGAAGTGTTCAAGGAGAGCCGTACCGACCTGTATCTGCATTCGGGCTTCAGGCCGGGCCATATTTACGAGTTCATCTATCCGGCGAAAAACCCGCTCGTGCTCGGCTTAGGGTTCGCGATCGTGCGCGATCTGGTTTCGTTTTTGCGCTACGAATCCAAGGACCACTCCCACAAACCCAATCCGTTTGGAATCACTCGGCCCCCTCTTTTATTCTCCCCCCGGGCGAGACGCGGAGGAGGGATCCATTCTATCCCCATCACTCACGCCTACGCCTGGGGCCGCTCCCAGAGCGGCCGTTACTTGCGCGACTTCGTCTACCACGACTTCAATGAAGACGAGCGCGGCAGAAAAGTTTTTGACGCGATCGCGCCTCATGTGGCCGGCGGCGGCCGGCTATTTCTAAATTATGAATTCGCCCGGCCCGTGACATCATCGCAGCAGCACACCAATCAGCTCGACCCGGAGCTTTTTCCGCACGCCTACAACGTCATCCAAGACGCGCAGACGGGCAGGCGCGACGGCATTCTCAAGCGGCCGAAAACCGATCCGCTGGTCTTCCACACGCAGACTTCGACTGAATACTGGCAAAAGCGCGGCTGCCTCGCGCACAGCGACGGCAAAGGCAACGATCTAAAGCTCCCCGACAACGTGCGCCTCTACGTCATCGCCAGCGCCCAGCACAACAGCCCGTTCGGCTCCGAGCCGGAGAAAAACGACTCTCAGTTTTTGGTCAATCCATTACCGGCCGGCGATATCCTCCGCGCTCTAATGGTCGCGCTGGACGAATGGGCGAGCAAAGGTGTCGCGCCGCCGCCAAGCCGCTATCCGACCGTCAGAGATCGCACACTGGTGGCACCGAGCAAAAACAACGACTTTCCAAAAATCCCCGGGGTCAATTACGCCGGACTGCACAACCGGCAACTGTTTCTCGATTACGGCCAAGACATTCTCCGCGGCAAGATAACCGAGCACCCGCCGAAACCGATCGGCCGCGGCGCCTATAAGATCCTCGTCCCGAAAGTAGACAAAGACGGCAACGACGTGCCGGGTATTCGCTTGCCGGCGATTCAAGTGCCGATCGGAACCTATACGGGTTGGAACTTGCGGCCGCACGGCTTGGCTGAAGGCGAACTCGCCGGCTTGCTAGGCTCGTTCATTCCCTTCGCCAAGACCAAAGCCGAACGCCGTCGAACCGGCGATCCGCGATTGGCGATCGAGGAACGCTATAAAGACCACAACGATTACGTGCAACAAGTCAGCCGCGCGGCCAGAATTCTCGTCGACCAGAGATTTCTGCTTCAGGAAGACGCCGAGAGAATCATCGCCGAGGGGACGAAAACAAGCCTGTTCACGGATAGGATTCGGTCAACGAGATCGACAAAACAATACAAATGAAAACTGGGTTCAGAACTTCTGATCTCTAGTCGTGATGCTTGTGCTTGGGATCCTTACTTGCCTTCGTAAAGCCTCTTAATAAATCCGCTCTTGTCCAGTTCGGCGACCAGGCTCGGGTCCATGAACGCTTCGGGCTTGTGGTTGCGAATTTCTGGCCGCGTCGCCGCGACGTATTCGTAGGTCGCTTCAAGCCCCTTCATGATCGGGTAGGGCGTGGAAATAAAGTCTTCTCTGAAGATCGCATAGGATCCCTCGAGCAGCTCCTGATCGTTGGTTCTCAGATATTTGCTGAGCACTTTCAAGCTGAATTCTTTGTGGCTTTTGAAATAGGCGATCCCTTCGATATGCGCTCTAAGCATGCGCATCACCGTATCGCGGTCTTCCTGCAAAGTTCTCCGCCGGGTCACCACTGACATCGACGGGTAAACCACTTCTTTTCTAGCATCCCAGAGCACGCGGTAACCCATCCGCAAACCCTGCGCGTCGGTGGGATAGGAAAGGTCGGCGGCATCCACTCGCCCGGTCGCCAGCGCTTGCAGCCGCTCGCCGGGAGTGCCGATGGAAAGCCAAACGACGTCCCGAATCGGGTCCATGCCATTCTTGCGAATAATGTACTTGAACAGGAAGTCGCCCAGCGAGCCGAGAGCCGAAGTGGCGATCCGCTTGCCCTTGATGTCTTCGGGCCTTTTGATCTCCTGGCGAACCAGCAGCTTGCTCTGCACTCCCGGCACCGTGTGCGCGATATTGACCAGATCGGCGCCGCCGAGATTCGCCATCATCACTTGCGGTACCGCGACAGGCGCGGCAAACAAACTGCCGCCGAGAATGGCCGCCGAGGTCTGGCCCGAACCTCTGACCAGCACCAATTCGACGTCGAGGCCGTGCTTCTCGTAAATTTTCGCCTCTTTGGCGAGCCAGGGAATCCAGTTCGAGGCCGACAGCGAAGTTACCCCCCAGCTGATTTTTTTCAGCGACTTATCCTGAGCGAAAACGGCGCTTGGCGCAGCGATCAGTCCAACCGCCAAGATCGATGCGAACATTGCCCGCGCGTAAATCGCTGTCATCTTGTTTGCCCCCGCTCCCGGCTATTGCCTGAAAGTCCTTGCGAAACCGCTATCCTCGATCCGCTTGAGAAAACTATGATCATAGAACTCTTCCGCATTGGCCGTCGCCGCTTTGGGTTGCGCCGCGACCAAAAACTGCAACACCGCGCGCACTCCGCTGGCGCTGGCGTAGGGCATAACCGGCATCATGTCCACGTAATAGTTGTAACCCTCTTCGGCGCGCGCCCGGTCGTTCATCTTGAGAAATTTCATGACTCCCGCCAGCGTTTTTTCTTTTTGGGTCCTAAAAAAATGCAGCGACTCGATATAACCCTTGAGGAAATTCTCCACCAGCGGCGAATGGTTCTTGATATAGCTTGCCATGCCGGCAATGGAGCTGCCGGCATACTCGATATCGGACTTCCGGAGATCCGCCAGCTCGCGCAGACCGAATTGCTTCGCCATGCCGGAATACGGCGGCGCCAGCACCGTCGCTGCCACCGAGCCGCGCTGCAACGCATTGAGGCGCCCCTGCTGGCTGTCCCCGACCGAAATGAAGATGACATCCTTGTCCGGCACCAGACCGGCTCGGCGCAGATACAGCCTGAGCGCGCTGTCGGCCGAGGCCCCCGGCCGAGTTCCCGTGACAATTTTGCCCTTCAAGTCTTGCGGCGACTTGATGTCCGGATGAACGAAAACTGAATAGTCCAGTTTATTCGACTGCACCGTTAACATCACGATGTCGACCCCGCCAAGCCGTGCGCTGATCGTTGCCGTGGAACCGGCTGAAAGAAACTGCACGGAGTTCGAAGTCACTGCGGCGAGCGAGTTCATCCCTCCGCCCATGTAGATAGGTTCCAGATCAACTCCGTATTTGGCGAAGATCCCATACTGATGGCCGACCGGAATGACGCTGGTGTTGACTGAAATGGAACCGAGCGCCACGCGAATCTTCTCTCGCTGCTGCCCGTTCGCAAGACCGGTGATCGATAGCAAAAACAGCAACAAGAAAAATTTCAGAAAAATCTTAGCGGATCCGTTCCGAACATCTTCTCCCTCGACGGGAGAGAACAAAGGTGAGCGTGCCGATTTTTTTTTATCACCCCTCCCCCTCGCTGTTTCCCGCAACGGGAGAGGGTACTTATTTTCGAACCTGAGTAGCTGGATCATGACATTCAACGTTTGACTCTTCCCTCTTGCCCCACCTCTGTTGCCTACTCCTATTCTTCTTCATACTGCTCCTTCAGTTTCGCCACTACCGTCGGATCGGCGAGCGTCGTGGTGTCGCCGAGCGCGCGGCCGTCGGCGATGTCGCGCAAAAGCCGCCGCATGATTTTGCCGCTCCGGGTTTTGGGCAATTCGGCGGCGAAAAGAATTTCATCCGGCCGCGCGATCGGACCGATCTTTTTCACCACGTGGGCTTTCAGCTCGTCGGTCAGCGCATTGCTGCCGTCCACGCCGGCCTTGAGCGACACGAAAGCGCAGATCGCCTGACCTTTGATCTCATGCTCTTTACCGATGACGGCCGCCTCCGCAACTTTTTGATGATCAACCAAGGCGCTCTCGACTTCCATGGTGCTGATGCGGTGCCCCGCGACGTTCATCACGTCATCGACCCGGCCGAGCAGCCAAAAATAACCGTCTTTGTCGCGCTTGCAGCCGTCGCCGGCGAAGTATTTCCCCGGGAAGCGGCTCCAGTAGGTTTGCACGAAGCGATCCGGATCGCCGAAGATCGTCCGCATCATCGCCGGCCAGGGTTTGGTCAACACCAGATACCCGCCGCCCCCCTTCGGCACCGACTTGCCGTTCTCATCGACCACATCCGCTTCGATGCCCGGCAGCGGCATCGTCGCCGAGCCGGGCTTTAGCTTGGTAATGCCGGGCAGCGGCGAGATCAGCGGATGGCCGGTTTCGGTCTGCCACCAGGTGTCCATCACCGGGCAGCGCCCCCCGCCAATGTATTTGTGATACCACACCCAGGCCTCCGGATTGATCGGCTCGCCGACCGAGCCGAGCAGACGCAGCGATTTCAGATTGTGTTTGGCGGGATATTCCGTGCCCCAGCGCATGAAAGTTCGAATCGCTGTCGGCGCGGTGTGAAAGATCGTCACACCGTACTTTTCGATGATGCGCCACAAGCGGTCCCTGTCGGGCCAATCCGGCGTGCCTTCGTACATCACCTGTGTTACGCCGTTCGCCATAGGGCCATAGACGATATGCGTGTGGCCGGTGACCCAGCCGATATCGGCCGCGCACCAGAACACGTCGTCCTCCTTCATATCGAAAACCCATTTGTTGACCAGATGCACGCCGGTCAGATAACCGCCGGTGGTATGCACGATGCCCTTCGGTTTCCCGGTCGTGCCGCTGGTATAAAGAATGAACAGCATGTCTTCGCTGTCCATCTTTTCCGGCTCGCACCAGAGCGGCGCGTCGGCCATCAGATCGCTCCACCAGTGATCCCGCCCTTCTTTCATCTGCGCGCCCGATTCATTGCCGACCCGTCTGACGACGACGCAGTGACTGATGGACGGAGTGTCGGTCATGGCGTCATCGGCGTTTTTTTTCAGCGGCACGATCGTGCCGCGCCGATAGCCGCCGTCGGCCGTGACCAACACTTTGGCTTGCGCGTCGTTGATCCGGTCGCGCAGCGCCTCGGCGCTGAAGCCGCCGAACACGACGCTATGGGGCGCGCCGATGCGGTTGCACGCGTGCATGGCGATCAACAGCTCCGGCACCATGCCCATATACAAACAGACCCGGTCGCCCTTTCTTACGCCGAGTTTTTTGAGCACGTTGGCAAACCGGTTGACCTCGCGCCAGACATCCCGATAGGTCAGCACGCGCTCATCGCCCGGCTCGCCTTCCCAGATGATCGCCGCCTTGTTCTTGCGCGCCGAGTTCACATGGCGGTCGAGGCAATTGTAGGAAGCGTTGATCTTTCCGCCGATGAACCACTTCGCCCACGGCGTCTTCCATTCGTGGACTTTGTTCCACGGTTTAAACCAGTGCAGTTCTTTCGCCGCTTGGGCCCAAAAAGCCTGCGGGTTTCTGCGCGCGCTGTTGAAGACGCTGGCGCTTCGAAGATTGGCGTTTTTCTTGAATTCTTTGGGCGGCGGGAAATTTCTGCGCTCGTCGAGCAAGACTTCGATCGCTTTATCCGCCATAAAAGCATCCCCCTCCTCGTCAAAGAGTTTATCGCAGGGCGAGAATTTGCCGGATTTTATGTGAGCCGTTTCGGCTTGGCAAGTGCCTGCGCGCCGGGCGCGCCGTTGCGGGTTCCGTGTTTCGAGTTTAGAGTTGATTCGATTCGACCCGAACGCGAAACCCGGAACTCGAAACTATCGGTAACGGTTGACGTTCCTTATACACTGAGATAACCAAAAAATAGTGGGAGGCTGCAATGAGCAGAATTGCCATCGTAACCGGCGGCGCAGGCGACATCGGCAGAGCCGTGGTCGCGCGTTTGGCGAACGACAACTATCGCGTCGTCATTCTCGATAAGAGTCGAGAAGGCGGTGATCGGTTAGTCGCGGCATTTGCCCAATGCGAGGTGGTGGTCGACTTTCATTGTGCCGACCTGTCTCAGGAAGCCGAGGTGCAATCGGTTTTCAAGCGAATTTTAGCCGACCACGGACGCATCGACGTCTTGGTGAATGTCGCCGGCGGCAGCTTCTTCCGCCACAAATGCGAAGAATTTCCGCTCGACCACTGGCGCGCAGTCATCGACGCCAATTTGACCTCGACGTTTCTCTGCTGCCGCGCCGCCATACTCGCTCTGAAGAATCAGCAAGCCGGCGCTATCGTTAACATTTCGTCTGATATTGCGTACGGCGGCGAAAATCGCTCCGCGTACGCCGCGGCAAAAGCCGGCATTTTGGGACTGACCCGAACTCTTGCGCTCGAGCTCGCGCCTGCCGGCGTCCGCGTCAACGCGGTCGCACCGGGGCGCATCGAAACCGCGCGCGTGCGCAGCCACTACAGCGACGCTGAATGGAATGCTTCGAATGATCGCATTCCGCTTGGCCATCCGGGCGCCGTCGAAGACATAGCCGAAGCTGTCGCGTACCTTGCCGGCGACGCCGCCAAACACGTGACTGGACAAACCCTGCATGTCAATGGCGGGCGGATTATGACGTGACCGCCCCGTGCCTACGAACAGGTTCCCCATTCCCGCGTTGTTCCCGCTTTTTCCCAGCGCGGACTCGGAAAAAAAAGCTTCTATTTACCTGGCTGAGATTACGATGATGCGCGCATTGGGTTTCCTTCTTTGGAACAGAAGGAAGAGGAGATTCAACCGCTGTGAATTGCATGGCGGACTTCAGTTAAAGGACAGTAGGCGAAAAAAAGCGAGCCGAAAGCGAAGCGCTTTCGGCTCGTCAAAAGATCTAGCGTGGCGGATCGCCGGTTATTTTGCCGCACGCCGCGCCGCGATGACTTCGAGCATCTTTTCGTCGTTGGTGTATTTGAAATCCCAGGTTTTGCGCGCCCGAGCTTGTTCTTGCTCGGCGCCTTCCAGCAGTTCGACATCCGCCTTGGTCACCACCGCCAAGCCTTTTTTCTTGAGCATCTCCATCAAAGCTTCGATTTTCGCTTCCATCTCGCCCGGAGACGGAGCTTCTCTTGCGGCGAGATACTCGTTCACGACCTTCATACCGCGCTCGGCGTCTTGTTTGGCGACGCCGACCAAGCCGACGCTCGCGTTGCGGGACCAGCCAGCGACGAAGACGCCGTCGAGAACCTTCTTGGTTTCGGGATCGTAAGGCTGATAAGCCGCAGGGTTCGGATCGCCGGGAAGTTTTTCCGGATTGGTCACAAACGCGCCCCGCGAAAAGGGCAGACCGAGCGCGGCGTCGACCTGATCGCCAATGGCGTAGATGACGCAGTCAACCTCGAGGCGGCGAGTCTTGCCGGTTCCTTTTGCGACGGTCTTGCCGTCCTGGAGAACCATGACGTTCTCTTCGACCTCGAGCGCGGCCACCCGTCCCAGATCATTGGCAATGACTTTGGTCGGCGAACAGAGATAACGAAAGGTCAATTTGCGCCCTTCCAGGGGCTCGCCCTGCTTGATGAATTTGGCCTTGATCGCGGCGATATCCTGACCGATCGCCGCAAGCGACGGGCTGATGCGCTCGATCTCGCGGCTCATATCGGCGTTATCGAGGTACATGTCGATATAATCGAACTCGCTGTCGTCATAGGCCTTTTCCAGAGGACCGCGGCGCGCGACCACGATCACCAGATCGATCTTTTTGATATTGAGTAGCCAGTTGGCAATGTCGATCATGACGTTGCCCATGCCGATGATGGCAACCCGGCGGCCGATTTCAAACACCCGCTCGCTGAAGGGCGGCAGTGAATTGTAATGGTAGACAACGTCCTTGGCGTGGTAGACACCAATGGTATCTTCGCCCTCGATGCCGAGCTTTTTCGTGCCCTGTGCGCCCGCGGTCACCACCACCGCGCCAAAACCCATCGCTTGCAGATCCTTCAGCGTGAGCGCTTGGTCCTGTCCGACCTGCACGTGGCCCAGATAGAAGACTTTTGGATCCGCAAGGATTCTCTTGAATTGCTTGCGCAGCCCGGTCTTCATCTTTTCTTTATCCACAAAGATGCCGTACTCCGCGAGTCCGCCGGGTTTGATATCGCGATTGATTAGCACGACCCGATGGCCCGCCTCGGTCAGTTTTCTAGTCCCGTAGATCCCCGCCGGACCGGCGCCAACCACCGCGACCAAATGCTGCTTCGACATTATACTTACCTCACCCCTCGCTTTTTAGAATCCGCACTCATGTGGAAACGATCGGAACGAAACGGCAAAGCGAACGGCCCGAGGCGGGGTTTACTGCAGTTCTCTCTTGCCTTCGTATTCGAGCTCGGTGCCGCGCGAGTCCTTGTGGGTAAAAGAGACGAGTTCCCAACTGCCGTCTTCAAGCGGTCCTTTGAGAATATAGGAATTCTCATCGCTGCCGAGCACTCGAAAATAGCAGGCTTGCTCGCCGTACCAGCGGTCCACGCAGGCTTCAACCTCGATGGTCCGCGCTCCGAGCATGAATCGAATGGGATTTTCGCGTCCCTTCGCGTCGGCGTAAGATTCCACTTTGATCTTCACGGTTTGACTCGTTTGGCTCGGCTCGCGTAACAACGTAATATAGCCGAAAAAAACCGCCAGTTAAAGGAGTCGCATGGACAGCTTGCAGCGAATTCGAAAAGACCTGATCGGCGCTTGCCGTATCCTTACCGACAAGAAGCTGGTCGAGGGCTTCGGTCACGTCAGCGCGCGCATCCCGGGCACTGACCGGTTTTTGCTGACTCCGCGCATCGGCCTCGCGCTGGTGCAGGAAAACGATCTCTTGACGATGAATCTCGACGGCCAGGTGGTGCAGGGCAGACAACCGCCGCCTTCCGAGGCCTGGCTGCACACTGCGATCATGAAAGCAAAACCGCGAATCCATGCGATCGCCCGCATCCATGCGCGCACCGCCAATATTTTTTCCGTCACCGATCGCAAACTCGAACCGGTGCACAATCACGGCAGCTTCTTTGCCGGCGGCGTGCCGGTTTATGCCACCCCGGATCTGATCACGAACGCAAAGCTCGGCGCTGAGGTGGCGCAAGCGCTCGGCGATGGCCCGGCGCTATTACTGCGCGGCAACGGACAGGTCACGGTCGGCCGGACCATACCCGAAGCGGTGATGATGGCAATCTATTTGGAGGAGGCGGCGGAGATCCTTTACGGCGCGCTGCAGATCGGTAAGCCCATACCTTTGACTTTGCACGAATCCAAGCAGCGCCAAGCGGAAGCTCTGCCTCCGGTGGATCTAGAGCGGGCGTGGAATTTTTTCAAGCATCGCTGCGGCGTCGAATAATCACGCGCAAAAAAGCAGCCGCGGCCCCCCGCTCGGCGCCACGGCTGCTTTGCTCTCTCTTTGCGCGCAAATGGCGGTTACTTGCCGGCGAGTTCGAAGTTGGCCTTGGCGTCCTCCTTCGCCTTCACCGTGACCTTTTGGCTGCTCTTGCCGAGCTTCTCGTGCCATACTTCGACGGTGTAGGTCCCGGCAGGCACATCGGTCAATTTGAAGCTGCCGGAAGTGTCGGTCACCGCGAAATAGGGCGTGGGCGTCGCTACGAGCCAACCGTGCATCCAGCCGTGCACGTCGCATTTCAGCTCGACCGCTTCGGGTTTTTCGATTTTCACGTCAAGGGTTTTCTTGAACTTGGGCTGAGCCATGTTGAACGGGCTGTTCGCCTTGCTGTAGGAATGGACGTTGTGCAGAATCCCGTCGGGGTTCAAGATTTCGACCGGTGTCCCCGCCATGAACGCCAGCACATGCGGCTGGTATTCGCACCCCTTCTGATCGAGCGTGACCTTCTTGGCATCGACCTTTTTGCCGCTCTTGATATCGGTAATCGTCACCACGGCATTGGCAAGGTTGCCGTCTTTGACCACGAGCGACTGATCGTACTTGGGTGCCTTGTCGCACACTTCTTTGTCTTTGCCGACGTCGAGCTTCTTCGGCGCCGGTGCGTTGCCTTTGAACTTCACGGTTCCGGAAATCGAACCGCCGTCCTTCACGTCGCCGCCTTTGTATTGAGCCATCGCGCTCGCCGGCGCGATGATCAATGCCGAGGCGAACACCAAGGAACTTAGAGTTTTCATCATTTGCCTCCTTCCTCCTGATAGATCATTGAAATCATTGATTGGACGATTTGCAAGACCCCTTATTCACCTTCCCTTCGCCGGGTTAGCTTTAGCGGCGAGCGGTTGAGCCGGAGCGGCCAACGCCGCCGTGCCCCGCCCCAGAGTCATTAAATAATCGCGCAACGCCTCGATCTGCAAATCTTCCTTGCCGCCGAGGATGTCGTCCGGTCCGCCCGGATAGAACGACGGCATTTTGGTGCCCGGCTGTACTTTCTGCGGATCTTTGAGCCATTTGGCGATCCAGTGCGGATTTAAACGCTGGCGCGCCATGTTGAGATCCGGCGCCCAGCCCTCCACCGGTCCTTCCGGCTTCTTGTCACCCTGCTGGTGGCAACTAAAGCAGTTGAAGTAATCCTTGTTCACCAACTGCCGCGCCGCCTCGATCGCCTCCGGCGTAATCTTCTTATCGTCGATATAGACAAAGGGTTGTTCGACTTTGGATAAACCGTTGAAGTAGTTGATCAGCTGATTGGTATGGTCATCCGACAAACCGAACGTCGGCATGCGGATTTCCAGCCACGGCCGAATCGTCAGCGGCGCCTTCAGAAAATTAAAAAACCACTGCGACTGAACCTTTTCCCCTTGGCCGTTGAGCGGCGGCGGCGCCAGAGCGACATTCTCCTGATAGTATTTGCGGACAAACCCGCCGCGTTTTTCGATTTCGTGGCAGCCGACGCAGTTATACTGTTGCATCAAGCGCCGGCCCTCGACCACCTGTTGGACGCGCAATCCCTGGTCGGCCTGGTAGCGATGGCCGACCTTGCGCTCGCGAAAACCGCCGAGCAAGATGCGCAGAGCCTTGATATCTTCATCGGCCAAATTGAACTGCGGCATCAATTGCTCCACGCGCTCGGTGGCGTAGCCGCGCGGCGTCTTCAATTTATGATACGTCCAGTCGTCCCAGGTATGCTTGACGTCGGTACGATTGCCGAACGACAACTCTTCGACCGTTTTCGACCCGAAGGTGGTAAGCTCGGCGCCGATGCGCGACTCCTTCTCCATTCCTTTGATGTCGTGGCAGCCGAAGCACCCCCACCTGCGCACCAGCGATTCGCCGCGCTTGATATTCTTCGGATCGGAGAGCTTCTCCTGGATCCCCGCGACCGGTTCCGGCCGGCCGCCGAGGCTCATGAGATAGCTCGTAATGGCCGCGGCTTCACTGTCGCTCAAGCGCAGGCTTGGCATGCGGGTATCTTCCTGAAACCCGCGCGGATCTTTGATCCAGTGGTAGATCCACTGCGGGCCGACGACCTTGGCGGCGATGTCCTTTAAATTAGGGACCAGATCCTTTTCTTTCCCGAGCGGCGTCGAAAATTCGCCTTCCGCAAAGCCATGACAGCCCTTGCAGCCGATCGTCTCGACCAATTTCTTCCCCCGCGCGATTTCGTTGGCATCGCCTTCGCGGAAGCCCGCCGGCACCGGATGCTCCTGCGTCCATTTGTCGCCCTCTTCTCTGGACTGCGACCAGATATAGGCGGCGATCGCCAGCGCCTCGTCTTGTTTCAGCTCGAAATTGGGCATGCGCGTGCGCGGCCGAAACTTGTGTGGATTTTCGATCCAGCGCACCATCCAGCCGGGGTCCACCTTGGCGCTGATTTTGCGCAAGCTCGGCGCGATCTTCGGAATATTTTCGTAGCCTTTGACCAGATGGCAGCCCGTACAACCCACCTGCTCGAATAGCCTCTGCCCCTCCGCCAGCAGCGGCGCGTCTTCCGCGAACTTCTGCACATCGAGATGGCACGAGGTACAGCTCGATTGCGCTTTGTTGCCGCGCAAGAGCGGAAATTCCCACAGGTGCACTTCGCCGTGCGCCTGCTTGACGCTGTTGACGGCCACGCCCTGGCCTTCATGGCACCCGGTGCATCCGAATTTTTCCGGCGGATGCGCGTTGTCGGCGAGCAGCACTTCGCGCCGTGGATGGGTCTTGAACGGGTTCGCTTCGTTCTCGAACCCGGCGCGGTTGATCGCCAGATGACAGGTTTGGCAACGATCGACGCGCGCCACCGGCTGGTCGAATCGGTTCCGGTCAAACTCGTCCAAGGACACCTGCTGGATCTTCGGGATCTTTGGAAAACTAAAAGGACCGAGCTTGATTGTGACGTTCTCCATCACTCGAATCCATTTGTCCCGTTCGGCGGTCATCTTCTCGAGTTCGGTTTCAATCTCTTTGGCGCCCGCGTGAATCTTTTGGATCTCTTGCTTGAGCTGATTGCGGCGCGCCGCGGCGGGTTCGAGTTCTTTTTCCAGGCTCGCCTTTCGCTTGTCGAGGGCGGCGATGACCTCGAGATAGGGTTGGGGGTTGCGCTTCTGCTGCACGGCGTGATCGTGCTCGTACCACGCCTCCTCCAGCTCGCTCTTGACGTCTTTGACCTTCTGATCGATTTCCTGAAATTTGACCGTTGCCCGGGCCTCTTCAGCTTCCAAGGCGCGCAGCTTCTTGCCCAGGTCGCCGGCGCTCAGACCGGTGCGAAAGTCCGCCAGCTGTTTTCGCAGCTCGCGGTATTTCTCATCGGCCTCAAGCTTCTTGTCCTCTTCTTTATAAGCGGCCAAGGCACGATCATAGTCCATGCGGTAAAAGCGGCTCTGCACGCCCTTCCAAGGACGCCGGGTGATGTTGTCATCGAAGAACGCCCACAGCGACAAGGCCACCAGCAAACCGGCGCCGAGCACAAAGACAGCGCCGTAAGATTTTTTTTCTTCTTTTTGATCGATGCCTCGCTCCGCCATCCCGACTCCCTTAAGCAGCCTTGCGCTCGAGCGCGCGGCCCAAAGAAAAAACCCCGAGACCGATCAAGGTTAAAACAATTTCTTCCGCCATTGAGGAATTTTTCAGGACGCCGACGAACAACGCGTAGCCGATATCGGCAAGACCCACCGCCTGCAGAATTTTCGCCACGTAAAACATCTGAAAAAAATCAAAATCAAATATTGATCCACGGCGTCACCAAAACATACTTGATGTTAAAGGCGAGCCGCAAAAACATCTTGGCGGGAAGGGACATCATCAGCACGATCAGCAAGCCGGTAATGGTAAAGCGCACCATGCCCCAGCGTTCGAGAAAGTCCTTGCCCTTGACCTTGAGCACGAAAATATAAAAGAGAATCATGCCGCCGACGAAATAAACACCGATGACGAACAGGCTAAAGAGCGCCGACAACCAGTAATCGCGGAAGCCCAAGAGATACGGCAAATCGACATTGGTGAGCGCCACGACTTTGTGCGGGTCCCACCTTTGCCACGGCCAGAACAGGTTCCAGCCCGGGCCCCGGAAGAAAGTTCCGATGATGATCATCACCACCCAAAGCACATGAAAGCCAAAAATGAAGGTCAGAATCTCCCACTTGCGATCTTTGTAGCAGTAGTAGCCGTTGCCTTTCGGATTGATGTCGATGAACGGAATGACCATCAAACCGATAATGATCAGAGTCGGCAGCACGACGCCGGCATGCCACGGATCGAAGTAGACGAGCATTTCCTGCAAGCCGAGAAAATACCACGGGGCCTTGGACGGGTTCGGCGTCTTCGTCGGGTTTGCCGGCTCTTCCAACGGCGCATCGATCGTAATCGACCATACGGTCAAAGCGATCATCACGAACAGCGCGACAAGAAACTCCATGCGCACCAGGTGCGGCCAGGTGTGGATCTTGTCGTCCACCGGTAATTTTCTTTGTTGTGCCGCCTCTGCCATTTTCAATTCTCGCTTTGGGATTAAATTCGCGCGACCCTCGATCGATTAGCTATAATGACGGACCGGAGAAGCCGTCGCGCCGAATGCGCCAGAAATGCACCGCCATCAAGATGCTCGCCACCAGCGGGATGAAAATACAGTGCAGAATATAGAAGCGTAACAGGGTATGCGGCCCGATTTCGCCGCCGCCGAACAGGAAAGCGCGCGCGTCATAGATCGGGTTGGCGCCGACAAACTCGGCGAACGGGCCCTCATAGCCGAGCAAGGGCGTCGCGCGCGCCATGTTCGAGCCGACCGTGACAGCCCAAATCGCCAGCTGGTCCCAAGGCAACAGGTAGCCGGTGAAGCTTAGAAGCAACGTGAGCACCAGCAGCAACACCCCGACGATCCAGTTGAACTCACGAGGCGGCTTGTACGAGCCGGTCAGGAACACGCGAAACATGTGCAGCCAGACGAACACGATCATCGCGTGCGCCGCCCAGCGGTGCATGTTGCGCATGAGCATGCCGAAAGGCATGTCGAATTCCAGGTACTTCATATCGGCGTAGGCATACTCGGCCACCGGCCGGTAGTAAAACATCAGATAAATGCCGGTCACCGCAGTGATCAAGAACATCAAGAACGTGAGTCCGCCCATGCACCAGGTAAAGCGCATGCGCACCGCATGGCGCCGGACTTTAGCCGGATGCAGGTGGAGAAACACGTTGGACGTAACCATCATCACTCGATTGCGCGGCGTGTCCTCGTAGCCGTGGCGAAAGATCGCCTTCCACACCTGGCTCTCGACGATGTCGTTCTTGATTTTCTCTAAAGCGCTCATGTTTCGGTCCGTTATACCTTCAGCACGCTTTCCGGAAACTGCTCGACGGGCTCTGCGCCAGCCGCCATCTTGAAAACTTTTGCCTTATCGACGACCAGTTGGCCGTCGTCGCCGACGCTCAGCTTGAAACGGTCGAGCGGCCTCGGCGCCGGGCCTTCGAAATTGAGGCCTGATTTGAAAAAGCCGCTGCCGTGGCAGGGGCACTTGAACTTGTTCTCCGCCGCGAGCCAGCGCGGCGTGCAGCCCAGGTGCGTGCATTTGGCGAAGATCGCATAGACACCGGTCTCTTCGCGAACGATCCAGACGCGCTGCTCCTGCTTGTACTTCTCGCTGACTTCGCCGATCGCGTAGTCGGAGGGGAAACCCGCCTTGAACGTCGAAGGCGGCTGAAACAAGACGCGCGGAAAAGCCGAGCGCAAGAAACCGAGAAGGCTCAGGCCGCCGAACACGCCGAAGCCGCCCCAACCGAGACGGGTAAAAAAATCTCGCCTTGACCAGATGCCGCCCTTTTTCTTTTCCGCTTCCGCCATATTCAATGCGCCTTCTTGAACCAACTAATCAGTGCGCCCCAGATAAAGAAGACCACGCCACCTAACATCAAGAGCAAACCGACGGGTCCGAATACGAACGATAAACCGAAACCGCAAAAGAACATCAGTACCCCGGTGCCCAAGGGATTGAACGGCGCCGGAACCGCCCCTGCCGCGCCGGTCGCCGGTTCCGCTTTGTGGATGAACTCCTCACGGACCAGCGCAAACGCCAGCTCTTTGAGATCGTCGCGTCGCTCAGGGTCGGCGCCCTGAATCAGACGGCCAAGCTCTTGAGCTAACCTTTCGATCTCTTGTTCACGCGCTTCCGGCGCTAGATTGGCAGGATCGGATGTCACTAAGATTAGGCTTGTTGATTATTATAGAAACGTTTTGAAGTCAACAAAGTGGCGCTCCGGATCGCCTCACCGGCGCAGTAAAACCACAGCGCTGGCGGCCAATCCCTTGCCGGCGCCTATCCAGCCCAACCGTTCGGTAGTCGTCGCCTTGATGCTGACGCGCTCAGGGCTGATCTGACACAGAGCCGCGATGTTCGCCCGGATGCTCTCGTAATGCGGCGCCAGTTTCGGCTCCTCGGCCACAACGGTGACATCCGCATTCACCAGCTCGAACCGTTTACGCCGCATGATCGCCAGCGCTTGGCTCAGAAGCTTGCTGCTGGCGATTCCCTTGTAGCGCGGGTCTTTGTCGGGAAAATGCGTGCCGATATCTCCGTCGCCCATGGCGCCGAGCACGGCGTTGATAAGGGCATGGATCACCGCGTCCGCGTCGGAGTGGCCTAGGAGACCGCGGCTGTGCGGAATCTCTATGCCGCCCAGGACCAGTTTGCGGCCGCGGCGAAATCGATGCACATCGAAGCCCTGGCCGATACGAAAATCCTGCCCCATCTTATCCACCGCCTGTGAAGCTACAATCAATGCGCTGGGATGTCGAATCCCGCTGCCAAAAACCTTCTTCGTACGTCTGGCGTTGGCGCCTCAGTTTGGCTATAATCCGCTCCGTTTGATGACGGCTCATGAGCCGCAGGAGATGGCGCTTTCGCGGGGGATATCGGGCCTTTGAGCCGCCGGTACCGAGTTAACCTAAAGATCGACTCTGCCGCCAAAAAGCAATGTACCGACGCATGCTGACGCTTTTTTTGTTGCTCTTTGTCGCCCTGCCGCTTTACACGGTTCTTTCGGGTCAAGCGCCGCTCGGGCGCGACTTCCGTCGCGCCGATCGCTCCAGTGCCGGTATCGCCCCGCCGGCCGAGACCACGCCGGAAGCGATAGTCCACGTCTACTCCGCCCGTGCTCTCAATTGGCGCGGCATCTTCGGCGTCCATACCTGGGTTGCGACAAAGGCGCAAGGCGCCAAGGAATACATCATTCATCAGGTGATCGGCTGGCGCACCTATCGCGGCCTGCCCGCAGTATTTTCCGCCCCCGGCACTCCTGACGGGCGCTGGTTCGGTAATGAGCCGACTCTTATCGCCGAGCTGCGTGGCGATGAAGCGGCCAACGCGATTCCAAAAATTGCCGAAGCGATCGCGAGCTACCCGTATGCCAACGAATATACGCTTTGGCCGGGGCCCAACAGCAACACCTTTATTGCGTACATCGGCCGGCAGGTGCCGGAGCTGCGCATGGATCTGCCCGCCACCGCGATCGGCAAGGACTATCCCATCAACGGCTCCATCGTCGATCGCACGCCAAGCGGAACCGGATATCAGCTCTCCATGCTGGGGGTTCTGGGCGTCACCATGGCGCGCGAAGAGGGCCTGGAACTCAACTTGCTCGGCCTCACCTTCGGCGTCGACTTCGTCAAGCCCGCCCTGAAGCTCCCCTTTGTCGGTCGCCTCGGCATGGGCGAGCGCTAGGCCGATGATTCACATTCGCGCGGGCGAGCCGGTTTCCGCCTGGCGGCTTGTTTCTGTCTTGTGGTAACTCATCGCGTCGTCCGCTTCATCGCGCCGGTATTCGCCCTCACGACACTGATCTTTCTCATCGACAGCAATCTGATCTCCCACCGGGATAGATTTCAAGAATCCGACTTCATCATGACTTTTTATGTAGCTGGCCATCTCGTTGCTGCCGGCCGCGCCGATGAACTTTTCCCAAAAGCCGATGCCCGCTCCTTCGTCGATTCACCTTTTGACCGAGCCGCCCATGCGCTGCTGCCGCATCTGCAAACGCACAGTACGGCAGCATACATGTATATTCCCTTGGTCGCGGGTTTTTTCGCGCCGTTTAGTTATGTCGACCCGAATCTATCGCTGCTCATCTGGCATATCTTCTCTGTCTTGGCACTCGCCTGCTCCTGCTATCTTTTGTCGCGCGAAACACGCACGAGCGCGGCGGATATTTTTTTTCACTCATTTCTTTTCTTGCCGATTTTTCTGACGCTCTGGGCAGGACAATTGGGGCTGGTATTCGGCTTGCTGCCGCTCTGCATCGGCTATAGTTTGATAAACCAACAACGCGATTTCATCGCCGGCCTTATCTGGTCTATTTTACTGCTGAAGCCGCAATTCTTTCTCGCCGCTGGGTTTGTCGCCCTAACCTTGGCGCTCATGCGCCAACCTCGCGCGCTATTCGGCATGGCGACGGGCGTTTTCACCCTTGTGGGGTTCACCGTTTTGCTCTTCGGTCCAGCATCAACGCTTCAGTGGCTCCTCAGTCATCGCGTCAGTGACGCGACTTACTCCAGCGGGCTGCATGGGATACCTAGCCATCTGATCACCGGCTTGCCGGCGAATCTGATGATCCAATTTCCGGTACAACAGAGAGAAGCGGTCAAATTGCCGCTGTATTTTGCCGCAGCTCTGCTCTGGGTGTTCGGACTTGGGTACTGCTTCAAATTGACAAAATCACAGCCGCGCCGGAGTTGCAGCATTTCGCTTGCTCTGGTTTTCGGCCTTTTACTTTGCTCGCTAACCCTTCCTCATCTGCTCTACTATGATCTCTGCCTGCTGCTCCCGGCAGGCGCGCTCCTGCTGAGCAAAAATGGACCGCTCTCTGCCGAGAAACAATCGCCCAGGATCGCCCTGGCGGGCTGGATCGCGATCAGTTTATTCCTGCCGCTGTTACTGATTTTCACCGCGATCAAATGGCTAACGCTAATTTTAGAGATGATTCTATTGGCTCTTCTGGTTGCATTGTTCTGGCAATACAGAACGCCTGCAGCCGACGCTCTTAAGTCAACCGGCTAAGCCGATGCGTGTCATCGATCCTCCGATACCCGAATGGCGCTGATCAACGCGCCCAAGAAACACAAAACAGCGGCAGTTAAGCAGGCGTTCTGAAACCCGCGCAGAAACGCCGACAAGCCGGCGGCGCCGCTGGCGGAAATTTCTTGGCTCCAATTCTGTAATGAATGGAGCCCGACGCCAGCCAGTTGCGCGTTGACCAGCGAAGCCGCCAAAGTGGCGCCGCCGGCGTAACCGACGCTGCGCACGATCGAGAGAAACGCCGAGCCAATGCCGAGCCGCTGGCGCGGCACCGCGGTCATCAGGAGATTGTTGTTGGGAGTCTGAAACAATCCCATTCCGGCGCCGAGAAGCGCAAGCCAGAGAACAATTTCACCCGGGGACGAAGCCGGATCGAGATCGCTTAGAAGGACAAATGCGATGCCGCCGATCGCCAGACCGATTGCGCATAGCCGCTCGGGAACCCAGCGCTCCGACAGCCATCCGGTCAGCGGCGCCAACAGAGCCATTGCCAGCGGCGTCGGTGCGATCAAAAAACCCGCCCGCAGGGGATTCAAACCTTTGGCGAGCTGGAGAAAAAACGGCATGAGCAAAATATTAACGCTCATCGTAATGAAACTGATCCAGCGCGCGCCATTGCCCAGCGTAAAAGCTGGGATGCGGAATAACTTTAGATCGAGGAGCGGAAAGGGCACGCGTTTCTCCCAGTAAATAAACCAACCGAGCACGGCGCAGCCGCCCATCAAAGACGCGATCACCGGCGGGCTCAGCCAAGCGGCTTTTTGCGCCGTAGCCAGACCGAATAGAATCGCCGAGATGCTCCCGGCAAAAGCCACCGCTCCGTAGATATCGAACGGCTCGCGTTTGGCCGCCGAGCCGTGAAAACTCTCCGCCGGCAAGAGCGCACGCGCGGCGCCGAAACCGGCAAACGCGAGCAGCGCCGAGAGAAAAAAATTAGCGCGCCAGCCGAGGCTATGGGTCAGCAACCCGCCGATGACCGGGCCCAGGGTATAGCCGATCGCTGAGATCGCTCCGCCCGCGATGCCCATCGCTCGGCCGCGCTCTTCAGGCGGAAACAAAGCGGTCACCAGCGCGAAGTTGTTCGCCATGATCAATGCACTGCCGGCGGCCTGAAGCGCGCGAAAAATAACCAGCTGCGCGCCGCTTTGCGCGGCTCCGGCGGCGATCGAGCTGGCGCCGTAGAGCAAAAAGCCGATCAGAAAGAGGCGGCCGACGCCGACCAGATCCGATAGCCTGCCGCATGGCAGGTAAAGCGACGCTGTGATCAGGGCGTAGCCCAGGGCAATCCAGCTTGCCAGGGTCAGGTCGGAGTTGAACTCGGCGATGATCAACGGCAGCGCGATGCTCAGCTGACCGGAATCCGCCGTGACGATCAATGAAGCCAACGATGCGACCGACAGCGACCACCAGCGCTTGGCGCGCGCGGGATTATGGGTTGAATCCAGCACAGAAAAAACCTTCAGCGCTCGCGCGGCACATTGCGCGGTTCAACAGTCGAGTTCCGCGCCTTCTTATTTAATCACCGGCCAGAAGCGGCCCTTGCGCCGAATCAAAGAAAGCGGCACGCCGTAAAGCTCCTGCAGCGCTTTCGGCTTGAGCACGCCGGCGGTTTTTCCGGCATGGCTGAGCCGCCCCTTGCGCAGCAACAAGACTTTACCGAACAGCGGCAAGATCTCCTCGACGTGATGCGTTACGTAGATCAGCGTGGGAATATTTTTTTGCTTGCCCAATTTGACCAGCGAAGTTAAGAAATTTTCCCGGCCCCCGGGGTCCATGCCGGCGCAAGGCTCATCGAGAACAATTAAATAAGGACGGGTCATGCGCGCGCGGGCGATGAGAACCTTTTGCTGCTCTCCCTGCGATAATGTACCAAATTCCTGATCGCGCAGGGCGCTGCAGCCTAGTTCGCCGAGGTAGCGCAAAGCGGAACGGTAATCGGCAGCGGTGCTGGCGCCGCCAAACTCCTCGAGCAGACCGATTTGCGCGAATTTGCCCGACACGACGGTGCGAATCGCTTTTTCGTATATGGGGATCTCGGCCGCCAGAGAGGATGTCACCCAACCGATGCCCTTTCGCAGCTCGCGCAAGTTGACGAGAGTCTTGCCTTGGCGGCGGATTTCGCCGCCGGCGTTGGGCCACAGAAAGCCGCAGGCGAGCTTGAGCAACGTCGTCTTGCCCGCGCCGTTCGGGCCGAGTATCGCCCAATGCTCGCCGGCCTGAACCGTCCAGTCGATGCCGTCGAGAATTTTCTTGCCGTCGGCAACATAGGAGACGCCGCGTAGCTCGAGGGCAGGGAAGGGTTTCAAAGAAGTTTGGCGCGACGGAGTGTTGGAATAATGGAGTAGTGGGTCCGGCATTCCGGAAACCCATCACAACACTCCATTACTCCATTTGCTTGTCTCTTTATTGCTTGAACCTGCTGAACACCTGCAAGGCATTTTTTTCGAAGATCTTCGCCTTGTCCTCGGCCGTGAGCCAGGGGATCGCTTCGATATTCGGGCGCACGTCATCATACCACTTGCCGGTGCGCGGATCAGTCTTGGAGCCCGCGCCCGGCCGTTCGGTGCCGAAAAGGCAGCGCTCGGGACCGCAGATTCTGAACAGCAGTTTCAACGATTCGATATTGTAGAGAGCCGTGTCGAAATAGAGCTGTTTTAGCCGCTGATCGAAATTCTCCGTGTCATTGGGGCCGCGCAACTGCGAGCGCCAGCGTCCCACCTGGTAAGGCACCGAGCCGCCGCCGTGGGAAATGATCAATTTGAGTTTGGGAAATTCTTTGAACACGTTGGAATCGAGCAGCGAAAGAATCGCGATGCTCTCTTCGGTGATGAAATGGCCGTGAAACGATTCGCGCGGATTCTTACAGCTCGCGCTGTGCACCAAACCGGGAATATCCATCTTGACCATTTTTTCGTAAAGCGGATACCAATATTCCTGGCCCATCGCCGGCGTCATGCCGTCGCCTTCGCCGGGATCGGGGTTGATCATGATTCCCACGAAGCCCAGATCGTTGATGCAACGGTCGATCTCCTCGAAGGTGTTGGTCACCGGCGCGCCCGCGTTCTGCGGCAAGCCGCCGATGGCGCGAAATTTATTCGGTTCCATTTTGACCTGCAGGGCCAGCGCGTCGTTGACCGCCTGACAATACCAGTGAACAATTTTCTCCGGCTTGGCGGAATGCATCATCGTATAGGGCCGCGGCGAAATAAACGCGTAATCGGTACCGACTTCGCTGAGCACTTCCGAATGGCGGTGGCCGTGCCACTTGGCTTCTTGAATGTGCTTCTCGGTGACCACCGTGCCGCGCGGCCGATGAAATCCCGCGCTGTTGATCAAGCCGGCCTGAAAAGTCTGCAGCTGTTCGCCGGCGACGATGTGATTGTGAATATCGATGATCATACAAATCTCCTTCAATCCCTAGATAACTAGCAGAGACTCACGCACCCGGGCAAGCAGACGCGGAAACGGAGTACGGGAGTGGTGGAGTATTGGGTCTCGGACTCTCGGAAGCCATCACTCCACTACTCCAACACTCCAGGCCTCCATTCTTTTCGTCGGCGGCTTGAGCATCAGACTCAGACCTGCCGATATCGCCAGAATCGCGCCGAAGATCGCAAACGACACGCCATAGCCGCCGGTGATGTCGAAGAGAAAACCGAAAAACGGCGGGCCGATGGCGGCGAGAAAGTGCGATATGAAAAGACCCATGCCTCGGATAGTTCCGAGCGAACGCCGGCCGAAATAGTCTGCCCAGAGCGTGTCAGGCAAAACCATATTACCGCCGAGGCCGATACCATAAAGCAAAAAGCCCGTGTAAAGGCAAAACAGATTGCCGGTCAAGATTGCCGTCGCCAGCCCTAATCCTTGAATCACGAATCGAAGCATCGCAGCAAGCTTTGCGCCGACCCGCTCGGCAAGCAGGCCCCACCCCAGCGGCGAGGCCAATTGCATGGAGGCGATGATGCTCATGACGGTTGCCGCGATCACGGGGGGATAGCCGATATCGGTGACATAGGAATAGACGTGCAGATTGAGCCCGGTAACCCCCATGCTGGAAATGCCGAACGTCACCACCAGCAGCCAAAAAGCCGAAGTGCGCAGCGCTTGGGCGCGCGTCCACAGGAGATCCTGGGCGCCCGGCTCATCCGAACCAAGAACTTTTTTGGCTGGCGTCTCAGACGTAGCCGCCTCCGTGATGCCGTCCGGCAACAAACCCATCGATTCGGGGGAGCGGCGAATGATCGCGAGGGCCGGCAGCGCCAGAAGCGCGAGCGTCAAAATGCCGAAAATGAACCAGGTGTGGCGCCAGCCAAACGACACGATTAACCAGGCCGCGAGCACCGGCATGCAGACCTTGGCAAAGCCTACACCCATGCTCGAAAACGCCAGTGCCCGGCTGCGCTGGCGCAGGAACCATTGGGCGATGATCACGTTGATCACCATGTACCCCATCATCGAATCGCCCAGCGTGACCAGAGTGAGGCGAATACCGGCGAAATGCGCGAAATTGTCCACCCGGCTCAGGAGAAAATAGCCGACCGCGACAATCCCGGTTCCGCCCACCATCAGCCAGCGGCCGCCGTAGCGGTCCACCAAGGCGCCGACCAGCGGCGCGATGCAAGCAGCGATGATCCCTTCACCGGACCGGAGAAGAGAAAAGACGCCGCGCGAGATGCCGAGATCGGCGGTGAGAGGTTTTAAAAAGATACTCATCGTGCTTGCCAGCGCAAAGGAGGAAGCAACATTGGCGAGAAATCCCACCGCGACAATGTACCAGCCGTAAAAAATGCCCTGACGTTTCGCTGCGCGCGCGAGATCGGCGGCGGTCTCCACAGAATTTGTTTAGCAGGAAAAAAGCTCACCGTGCAATCGAAGGGGGCGGCGAAAGCGCGGTTCGAGAGAGACAGAGCCGTAAGGTTCGGCGTTTGGCGACGGATACGCCTCGCGCACGGGCGCCAAGAACGCCAAGGTTTCGAAAATCATCGGAAAGCAATTGAGGTTCTTTGCGCCTTCGCGCTCGTTGCGCGACCGCTGCCGAATTTGGCGGTGAAAATTTAGGCGCTAATCGCGACGTAGGAGAGGTCTACTTGCGCTCGGACGAATCAGTTTGGCTCGCGCTCGGCGCGGCGCTGCGCCGCTTGGCTTCGTTTTGCTCGATCAGAGCTTTGAGACTGGCAATGCGCTCCTCGCTGCTCGGATGGCTGGACAGAAACGGCGGGCGAAAGCCGTAGTCGACTTTGAGCATCTTCTCGTGCAACCGGATCGCCGCTCGCGGCTCATAACCGTTGGCTGCCAGATATTCGATGCTCTGCGCGTCGGCCTCGCGCTCCTGGTCTCGACTATAAGTCGCGTCAATCAGCTCGATGCCGAGATGGGTGAGTGCGCCGGCTGCCGGCACCCCGGCCATGCCCAGGCCGGCGCTAACCAACGTGCCGAGAGCATTCAGTGTGTTGGCCCTCAATCGGCTCGAATCGACATGCCCCTTAGCCCAGTGCGCCGCCTCATGGCCGATCAACGCGGCATACTCGTTGACATCGTCGCCGATCAATTTCACCATGCCGAGATTGATCCCGATGATCCGCTGATCGCGCTCGATTCCGGCGAAAGCGTTGGGCTGATCGCCTTCCACGATAAACAGTTCTGTCTGGATGTTCGCCGATCGGCTGATCCGCAGGTGGGCAAGCATAAGCTGCTGGACGGTTTTGGTCGGCAGCGTGAGAAGCACCCTTTCATCGGCGCTCTGCAAACTGACCGTCGCCCTCGGGCTGAACACGAGGTCTTTCACTCGCCAGCCGAGCCGACCCTGGCTTGCCGCGCACCCCGCCAACAAGCATGCGGTCGATAAAATCACCAGACGAACGAACCTTGCCATAAGAGTAAACGTCTAACCAACCAAGCCCCGGCGCGAACGGTACATGCTCCTTCGCCTGGCGTGCCCGGACCCAATTTGCGATAATTCCAACGCCAAGCTCCACGAAAGGAATTTCTATGCGAATTATTCCACTGGCCGCGCTCTTGCTGTCAACTTCGACACTTCACGCACAGCCGGCCTTTGACCGCCCGCGGCCGCCCTCCGTAACGGTTACCGGCGAAGCGACCATCGCCGCGGAGCCCGATCAGGCCCAGATCGATATCGGTGTTACGACCCAGGCGCGTAGCGCCCCCGACGCCGGACGCGAAAATGCCGAGCGTCTTGCCCGCGTTCTCGCCGAAGTGAAAAAACTCCTGGGTAAAGACGACGAGGTCAAGACTAGCGGCTATGCGCTCACTCCGCAATATCGGTATCCCCAAGGTGGCAAGCCGGAAATCGTCGGCTATGTCGCCAACAACGTCCTTCGAATCAAGACCGCCAAGCTCAACGACGTGGCAAAGTTGATCGATGGCGCCATGCAGGCTGGCGCCAATAACATCAATCGTCTGGTCTTCACGTTGAAAGACGAGGAGGCCGCGAGACTGGAAGCGCTGCGCCAGGCTTCGGCAAAGGCAAAGGCCAAGGCGGAAGCGGTCGCCGCATCGCTCGGGCTCAAAGTCGTGCGCATCGCCTCGATCACAGAATCCGAGCGCACTTTTCAGCCGATTTTCCGCCAGGCTCCCATGGCGCGCGCCGAAGCGTTAGCGGCTCAAGCGCCGACACCCGTAGAACCGGGCGCGGTCGAGGTGCGCTCGACCGTGACTCTGACGGCGGAGGTGAGCGAACGCTAAGATTGGAACACTGGAATAACTGAACTGTGGAACAGGAAATGATGCATACTGGAATCTTGGATCCTAAGCATCGTTCCGATATTCCACCACTCCAGATGCTTGTTCATTAGTCCATCATTCCAGTATTCCAGTGATCCTATCCCTCAAACCGTCCCGGGTCTTTAAAGTAGTGCTGATAATACCAATCGGCGATTTCCCCTGCTGTTGTGCGCCACACCCCGCTATGGGCGCAGATATAATCAAGCGCCCTGTCGAGATACTTGATGCGAAAAGGCATGCCGATGACGAACGGATGAAGCGGCAGGCAGAGGACGCGCCCGCCCGTCGCGCTGTCCTCATAAAGGGTATCGAAGTGATCGCAAACCATGCGGTAATACTGCTCCGGCGTATGATTCTCCCGGTTGAAGACTCGAATGTCGTTCACTCCTAACTCGTACGGCACAACGATCATGCGGCCGCTCTTGACCCGCATCGGCGTCGGTTGTTCGTCATTGCCCCAGTCGCAAACATACTCGAATCCCGCCGCGGCGAGATGGTCGGGCGTGTTGAAGCTCTCGCCCAGACCGGGACCAAGCCATCCCTTTGGCGCCTTGCCCGTTGCCCTTGTGATGATCTCTCTGACCGCGCGGATAATGCCGAGCTCTTCCTCCGGCGCATAATCGAGCATCGATACGCTGTTGGTCATGCCGTGCCCGAGCCACTCCCATTGGCGCTTGTTGCCTTCTTCGATGATCGGCGGATGCTGCTCGCAGACTTCCGCGTTGAGCAGCACGCTTGCTCGAATATGATGCTTGTCGAGCACATCCATGATTCGGAACACCCCCACGCGCGATCCGTAGTCGCGCAGCGTATAACCCGGCACGTCCGGCGTGTGATTGCTTCCCGAGCCGCGGATCGGCTTGTCGAAATGAAAGTATTCAATGTTGGGCGCCACCCAGAGGGCGATGCGGCCGTGGTCCGGCCATTCGATCTTGGGCCGGCGAATGATGGGCGAATAATCATAGCGGCGATTTTCCATTTTTGAGAACTCCTTAAGTCGGCATCGAGACACGGCAAAGGTAGCGGAACTTCCACCGGAGCGCTACCGAAGCCGCTCGTTCCGCGACCCTATCGATTCACAATTCCGCCGTAATCGCTGATTCGGCCGACTCTATGCCAGCTATCGGAGAAACAATCAACCGCCTGCGCCCAAACACAATCCGCCCAAAACGCGGCTTGACACGTTGTCGTCGATTTTGTTACAAGCCCGCCCATATTGCCTACCCTGCGCTCGGGTTGTCGGTCCATGCCACGCCCCCAGGGGCCGCATCTGAATCTCCCGCCACGAGCGGCGCACATTCTCAGCACGCGCCGGCGCCGTTCGATGACACGCTTCCGGCCTGACTTTTTCTCGAATTGGCTGGCTTAGAAAAGCATCGAGGAGGTAACCCATGGCTGATCTCACCGAGTCCCAAAAACAAGCGTACTGGCGCTACAATGTCACCCTTACGACAGTGTTGCTGATTATCTGGTTCGTGGTCACCTACCTGATCTCGGGTTTGTGGGCGGGCTGGCTCAACCAGTTTTCCTTCCTTGGTTTTCCATTAGGCTATTACATGGCCGCGCAAGGCTCGCTGGCTATTTTCGTAATCGAGATCGCCGTCTATGCCTACCTGATGAATAAGCTCGACATGAAGTATGGCATCCGAGAGGAGGGCTGAGCGATGAGTCTGGCTAAGATTTTCGGTCTTTACACGGTCTGCTTTCTCGGCGTAACCGTGCTGATCGGCATTGCCGAGCGACTTTTCGGACTGCCGCCGCAATGGATCGGCTGGATCTTTATGGGGCTGTCCCTCGGCATCTACATCGTCATCGGCATCATCACGCGCACTTCGAATCCGGACCAGTATTACGTCGCCGGGCGCGGCGTGCCCGCTGTCTATAACGGCATGGCGACGGGCTCGGACTGGATGTCGGCGGCCTCGTTTATTTCCATGGCCGGCGCGCTTTCGGCCCAGGGCTTCGCCGGACTCGCCTATGTGATGGGATGGACGGGCGGCTACCTCTTGCTCGCCGTCTTCCTGGGACCTTATCTGCGCCAGTTCGGCGCGTACACCATCCCAGATTTTCTTGGCGCTCGCTACGGCGGCAATTTGCCCCGCATCATTGGAGTCATCGCCGCTATCGCTTGTTCTTTCACTTATCTGATCGCGCAGGTCACCGGCGTCGGCTTGATCGTTTCACGCTTCATCGGCCTGGATTTCCAGATCGGCGTCTTCGTCGGTCTGATCGGCGTGCTCTTCTGCTCGGTTCTTGGCGGAATGAAATCGGTCACCTGGACGCAGGTAGCCCAATACATCATTTTGATCATTTCCTACCTCGTGCCGGTGGTGTACCTGTCCTTTCAAATGTTTTCGATACCGATTCCTGAACTGACCTATGGCCGGCTGCTCCAAACCAACAACCAAAAGGCTCTCGAAATTACCCGCGACGTCCGGGAGAAAGAGACCCGAGCGCTTTGGAAGAAAGAAGCGGACGAGGCTAATGCCAAGTTGAAGGTCGGTAATCTCACCGACAGCGAGGCCGATAAGCTTCGCGCGACGGCCAAAACAGCGACCCAGCAAGCGACCGCGCCGGCAGTCAGCGACGATGCCAAAATCGGCCGGTACTTGACCGTGCCGAGCGGCGTCGGCATGTGGAATTTTCTCGCCCTTACATTTTGTTTGATGGTCGGCACCGCGGGGCTGCCGCACATTCTGACGCGCTATTACACCACGCCGTCCGTTCGCCAGGCGCGCACGTCCGTGGCATGGTCGCTCTTCTTCATTTTTTTACTTTACTTCACCGCACCGGCCTACGCCGCGTTTGCCCGCTTTGCCATCTACGTGAACCTGGTCGGCACCAAGATCGCTGAACTGCCGCGCTGGGTAACGCTCTGGCAGCCGGCGGGACTCTTCGAAGTCATCGACAAGAATGGCGACGGTCTGGTTCAATGGGCCGATTTCGTGGTCAAGTCGACGGACTTCGTCGTGCTCTCGATGCCGGAGGTCGCCGGGTTGCCCTTCGTCATTACCGGTCTGGTGATGGCGGGCGGTCTTGCCGCTGCGCTTTCCACCGCGGATGGATTGCTTCTCACCATCGCTAACGCGATTTCGCACGACCTCTACTACAATGTCATCAACCCACAGGCATCGCTGACCAAACGTCTAACCGTAACCAAAGTATTACTTGTCGTCACAGCGCTCATAGCTGCCTGGGTGGCGACTTTCAGAGTTGCCATCATCGTCGAACTGGTGGCGTGGGCGTTTAGCTTGGCCGCGGCATCATTTTTTCCCGCGCTGGTGATGGGCATCTGGTGGAAACGCGCCAACCGCGCCGGCGCATGCTGGGGCATGACCTTCGGACTGCTGGTGACGGCATTCTATATGATCGGCAGTCGCTTTTATGGATTGTCCTGGTTCGGCACCCAGACGATCGCCTCCGCTGTCTTTGGCTTGCCGGTGGGCTTTATCACCATCTGGCTCGTCTCTTTAGTCACCGAGGCGCCGCCCAAAGAAGTGCAGGATCTGGTCGCCAGTGTACGCTACCCAAAAACCGGCCAGGCCTATACCGGCGATCCGCTCGGCCGGGACATTCCGGCGGGCGTGCATTAGTCGTAATGTTTCTTTGCACCGGAGGGGATGGGTCTCCTCCGGTGCCGCTCCCCCTTGTCCGATCCAACCTCACAGATTTTCTTCCTGCTGCGCTTTTTGTGCTTCATGGCGGTTGTTTATCTCGCGCTGCACAAAGTTGTCGCCAAGCTGAGCCGCAAACCCGACAGTAAACTGTTGTGGTTTTTCTCAGTCGTAACGGCGCCCCTTACTCGACCCATCAAAATGCGTTTCGCACCTGGAACTGCGGATGATCGAATCCTATCTGCTGCGCTGCTGTTCTATCTCGCGGTCTGGCTGATAGTGATACTGATCGAACGAGCCCTGATCACGGCCTCGAATTGAAATTAGATGCAATACGCGGAAAAGTTGGCTGTCGGCCATCAGTCGAATTCGCACAGATAGGATCGCGCCGCGAAGCATGCACAATCACAACTCAGCTGTGGATTCCATCCTCGCGCGGCCGGTAAAGCAGCTGCTTAGGAGGGATCCCTTTTTCGTCGATCCCGCAGCGAGCGTTGCCGAGGCGGCCCGCGCGATGCAGGCCGCAGGAATCGGTTCAGTTTTGATCGCCAGCGATCCGCCCGGCATAGTCACGGACCGCGATCTACGCGGCCGTGTCTTGGCGGCAGGAAGGGAGCCGCAAACAGCGGTTAGCCAGATCATGAGCTCCCCGCTCATCACCCTCCCGGGCACCGCGACGGCTTTCGCGGCGCTCCGCCTTATCCTCGAACACAACATTCATCATTTGCCGATCGTCGAAGAAAAAAAGATCATCGGCGTCCTGAGCGCCACCGATCTGCTGTTTAGCCAGAGCAAAAGTCCAATTTACCTGCGCGGCTTCGTCGAAACGGTGCAAGAATCCGCCGATGCCGCCGCCTACGGCGCGCAATTGGGCGAGCTGGTGGATGCGCTGTTTCAAAGCGGCCTCGCGGCGATTCAAATCAGCCAGTTGGTATCCGCATTGAACGACGCGTTGGTCAAACGACTGGTGCGTTTGGCAGTTGCGAAGCTCGGCGCGCCGCCGACATCCTTCGCCTGGATCGTCTTCGGTTCCGAAGGTAGGCTCGAGCAGACACTGCTTACCGATCAGGATAACGCGTTGATCTACGGCGCCGACTCGGAGGACGCGCAGGCTTATTTTGCGTCGTTAGCGCGGCAAGTAGTTGACGGCTTGATCGGAGCCGGCTTTCCGCCTTGCGCTGGCGGCTTTATGGCGACCCGTTGGTGTAAGCCGCTGGCGTCGTGGGAGCAACTATTTACGCAGTGGATTCGCGTGCCGGAACCGCAAGCGCTGCTCGACGCGGCGATCTTTTTCGATTACCGCGGCGTCGCCGGTGATTTGTCGCTCGAATCGCTCGCTGAAATCGTCGCCGGCGCCGGATCGCAAAGGTCTTTTCTATCTCATCTAGCGCGCGGCGCGATGGACTTCTTTCCGCCGCTCGGGTTTTTCAATCGGCTGCGCAGCGAAAATGGTGCCGTCGACCTAAAAAAGAGCGGCATCGCGCCGATCGTCGGCCTTGCGCGCGTCGCCGCCCTCGCCACCGGTTCGCGCGAAAGGTCGACCCTCGGTCGTCTATCCGCGGCGAGATCCTCCGCCGCTCCGTTTAGCGGCGATGACGCGACCTCGCTCGGCGAAATTTTTCGCTTCCTTTTTCAACTTCGGCTGCAAGGGCAACTGCAGGCGAGGCGCGCCGGGCGCCCAATCGACCACCGCGTCCATTTGGCGTCATTATCGTCGGCGACGCGCCGCCAGCTCAAGGATGCGTTAGTCGCGATCAAAAGAATTCAGATCGCCATCCGCGCCGCCTGGAACCTGGATGCGCTCGCTTAGTGAGAGGGGGCTATTCCCCTTCAGCGTTAGCGTGCCCAGTCGAATTCAGCCGCCACCGCCACATGATCGGACGGTTGTTCCGCCGTTGGCAAAACGGTTTCCCTGTCAATTTTGATTGGCAGCGCCGGGCAGGCGGTTAATGCTCGCGAGTAGAAGAGATAATCGATCATGCGTGCATCGGCGTTGACGTTGCAGGTGGCTATGTCGCCAATTGCGGCGTGAGCGAAGCGAAAACCCGCCTGTTCGATCGCCCCGATTGTTTCGCTTTGCGGCGTCGCGTTGCAATCCGCGCCGATGATCCAGCCGCGCGCCTGGGAACCCATGGCGTGAAGCTCGGCCGCCAATTGCCGCGCTTAGCGAAGACCAACTCGAGCGCTGTCCGGCGCATCGGGCGAATCCCACATCAAATGCGTATCGACGACCCCAATCAGGGCACCGGACCAGCGAAGAAACATGATCAGCGCGATGTAACCGCTGTCGGGCTCTGCCCCCATGCCGTCAGCATAGGCGAGCACCCGCGTGCTCGCCAAAGCTAATTTCTCCCTTCTATAGAAGATCGCCAAACCGTCCGGCCGCTGCGCGCCCTTGCTTGCGTATTGTCCCGCCAAGCCCGCTTCGCCGAGCGAGATCCGTAACGCAGCAAAGGTCTCGGGCTCCACTTCTTGCAGGCAGATTAGGTCGGCTTTGAAATTGGCGACATGCTGTACCAGGGCCGGCACGCGCCACGCCGGATCGAGAACCAGCGGCGAAGTTCGTGGGTACCATGCCCGCCGGATATACGCGCTTGCCAGCACGTTGTAAGTTACGGCGCTCAGCGGCATGGTGGAATGGTTGGAAAAAAAAGGGGGAAATCGCTCCCGTCCGGTTTGAACTAAGCCGGACTTTCGCGTCTAAAGACGCTGCTAGAAATGGCAAGTCGCTCCCGCTACATAAATTGGCGCACGAGAAACTGATTGATCTCTTCCGACCCCTTCAGCGGCTTGCCGTCCACAACCAGCACGGGAACCGTCTTTGCCCCGGTGAGGGCGATTAACTCCTTCTCGTAGTCGGGATTCTCCCGAATATTTTTCTGGGTGATCCTATCTTCGCAGTGGAGATTGGTCATGCAGTTGAGCACGCTCTGAGAGAACCCGCACTCGTTGTAAAAATAAAGTTCCATTGCCATGATCTTATCGTAGGAATCAAAGAGGACTACTCCCGCAAAGGCGCTAAAACCCAAAGTTTAAGGAGCTTGTCCTCGGATTTTCCGAACCTTAGCAGCTTCGCGCCTTCGCGAGAAAATAGTTTTTCTTTATCCCTTGTTCACCTTTTGGCATTCAGCCAGCAGCTCTTTGGGATTGCGTTCACCCGCCGGAGTGACCGATTTGGCATATCGAACAATCCCTTGCTTATCGACGATGATTGTCGCCCGATCGGTGATGCCTTTGTCCTCCAGATAAACGCCGTATTTTCTCGCCACTTCGCCCTTGGGATGAAAATCCTGCAGGAGCGGGAACGACACACCGCCACAGGATTTGGCCCAGTTATCGTGCGAAAACCTGCTATCCACACTCACACCCATAACTTGGGTGTCACAGGCCTTGAACTCTTCCCTGAGAGCCTCAAGACCCGGTATCTCTCTGGTTCAAGTTGGCGTCCAATCCAAAGGGTAAAATACCAACATGACGTTTTTCTCGCCCTTGAATTGACTTAGCGTAAATTTGGTTCCGCCCAAATGACTGACCAGTTCGAAATCCGGAGCTTGCTTGCCCAATTCAATCATGGTGCCTGTTCCTCCTTAAACAAAAATTGAGCGTTCGAAAGAACGCTCCATTTTTACTATAAACATTGAGCCGCTAATTTCAACGCGCCTTTTACGCCGAAGTAGCGGCATGCTTTCAGCAATGGTCCAGCTTGAATTCGACGCGCAGCCGCTCCCATGAGCCAAGCCGCGCTAAACTCTGCAGCACCGTCGTCGTTGGCGGCAGAATCGGAAAGTGACGCCGGTCGATTCGCGTCATCGCGTCTTCCGGCTTGATCCACAGACTGTCCGTCACCTCCTCCGACCGCTCCAGTGCAGCCTGGTGCGGCGGCAGCGCGGCCAAGTAGAAGCGGGTATCGAACCGCATCGAGTAGATTTCCGGCGTTATCCAGTGATCGAAATACACCGGTTTTGACAGGTCGCAAAAGAGATTTTCAGATTCGAGAAAGGAGGCAAAGTCGAGTTGCTTGGCGACGAGCGCGCGCCGCTTTTCCTCTAGGCGCCGCGCCGAAGCATCAGTGAACTGAACCTCGCCGCCCCACGGGGTCTTGCAGAAGAGGACGCCCACTTCTTCGAAAAGCTCTCGCAAAACCGCCACCCAGTGACCGAGGGCGACATCCGGCTCGTGCGCCGCGCCGAGAATCTCGCGCGCTTGTGCGCCGCTCATGCCGCGGCACCGCTGCATCACTCGCGGCGAATAATCGTCCTGATGAACCGTCCCTCCGGGAAAAACATAATAGCCGCCCAGGAACCGCATCTGTGGCGGCCGGCGGGTCAAAAGAATTTCAAATCTCCCATCTTGCGCGGGACGGACAAGCACGACTGTAGAAGCATAGCGGGGTTGAACCATCATTCTCGTGAGCAGTGAGGCGGAAGGGGGACCGACTTACCGATTATCTCCACACATTATCCCATCCCTCACCCCTAACCCTTCTCTCCCCTTAACGCGAGCACGTTGTAAGCGGTAACCGCGCGTTGAAATCCCTTGAGCGACAGCTCGCCCACGGGCTCCACATCGATGAGCTCCTCGATCACTCCGAGCAGCCGCTGCGGCAGTAAAATCTGGCCGGGCTTCGCCTCGCCGCATAAGCGCGCGGCGAGATTGGGCACGCTGCCGATCGCGCCATACTCCCAACGCCCTTCGAACCCGATCGCGCCGATGGTGGCAAAACCCTGTGCAATGCCGACGCCGAAATCCAAATTGTAGCCGAGCTTCTGCCATTTGGCCGTCAGGTCCTTGACGCGCTCGCGCATGGCCAGCGTCATGCGCACTGCTCGCTCGGGCGGATTTTCCACCGGAACCGGATCGTTGAAAAAAATCATCATGCCGTCGCCGGCGAAATGCTCCAAGGTACCTTCATACTCGTTTATCAGGCGGCCCATCTCGGCATGATACTCGTGCAACACCCGCATCACTTCTTCGGGCTCGGCGGTTTCGGCAAAGGCCGTAAAGCCGCGCAGATCCAGAAACACGACCGTCAGCTCGCGCCGGTGAGTCTTCAGCGGATCATCGGTGTCGCCGGCGACGATCAGTTCGGCGAGCTGCGGCGAAAAAAACCGTTTCAATCGGCCCAGGCGTTCGAGCTGCTCCAATTGCTTTTGCACGCGCTGTTCCAATGTTTGATTCCACTCCGCGAGTTCGCTCGCCTGCTTTTGCACCGTGTCTTGCAGCTCTTTAATGCGCAACAGCGATTTGACCCGCGCCAACAGCTCGGCTTGATTGATTGGCTTGCTGAGAAAATCATCCGCTCCAGCCTCGATCCCTTTGATCCGCTCCACTGCGGGATCGAGCGCCGTTACCATAATCACCGGAAGCATGGCGGTTTCCGCGTTCGCGCGGATCTTTTCACACACCTCGTAACCGCTCATCTCGGGCATGACGACATCGAGCAAAACAAGATCCGGCGGCTCCGCTGCCATCGAGGCGAGCGCCTCGCGCCCGGAGCTAGCCGTACTTATGCTATAGCCTTTCGCCGTCAAAAGATCCGCCAGCAATTTGACATTGCGCGGCGTATCGTCCACCACCAGTATTTTCGCGGGTGAATTCACGTTAGTAATCAGTCAGAAGTGAGGAGTTAGGAATAGACGGTTCCCGGATTAGGAAAAGCTCACGCCAACCCGCAAATTCGGCGTCGCTTGCGCTTTTGCACAAAGATATCTGGTCCGATTTCCTCAATCCTCACTCTTTACTACTTACTTTGATCACTCGTTCCACTTCGGCAAGGAAATCCTTCAGCGTGATCGGCTTGGTCTGATAGCCGTCAAAACCCTCGGCCAACATCGCCTGCCGATTGTTGGTCATTGTCGAAGCCGTGATGGCGATGATCGGAATGCTTTGGGTCGCCGGCTCCGCTTTGAGCTGCTTCATCGCGGCGATCCCATCCATGCCCGGCAACTGGATGTCCATCAAGATCAACGCGGGACTATCGCTCCGCGCCAGCTCCAACCCCACCTCCGCCGTCTCGGCTTCGATAGTGCGATACCCCTTCACTTGCAACACATCCCGGCAGAGCTTCCGGTTCTTCTCATTATCCTCAATGATCAGTATTAGTTGGCCAGCCATCGACGCTCCTTACTTACGCGCCGCAACGGTGTGCCCTCGAGCTCAAACCGTATGCACCACGAAGGTCACGAAGTTCACGAAGGTTTAGAGAACAAATCTTCTGACGCCATTTCGCAACGCGTCCACGTTGAAGTCCCAGGGCCAAGCTCTTTGTGTACTTCAATTGCCCGCCCGAGGACAATATTTGAAAGTTCATCAAACTTCACTTCTCTTTTCTTCGTGCCCTTCGTGTCCTTCGTGGTGATAAATTACTGCTGTAACGGCAGGGTGAATGTGAATGTGCTGCCTTTACCAAGCTCGCTTTCAAGCCAGATTTTGCCGCCGTGCATTTCGACGAATTTTCTCGTCAGCGTAAGTCCCAAGCCGGTGCCTTCGCGTTTCTGCGCATAGTGGCCGCTCGCTTGACGGAACTCTTCGAAAATCGCTTCGTGATCTTCTTTGGCGATGCCGATGCCCGTATCTGCAACGGAAATGATCACCGCGCTGTCACCCAGGCCCGCCTCAACTTTAACCTGTCCGCCCTCCGGCGTGAATTTAACCGCGTTGGACAACAGATTGAGCAGAACCTGCTTGATTTTACGTTCATCGCCGCTGAAGTCGCCCAATCGCTCGTCGACCATCCGGCTCAGTTTAATGCCGTGCCGGTGAGCGCGCTCGCGGATCAGCAAGAGCGCGTTCTCGATCGCATCGGGCAGGTAGAATCTCGTCGTTTCCAACTCCATGCGCCCGGCTTCGACTTTGGACAAATCCAAGATATCGTTGATCAGCGAAAGCAGATGGCGTCCGGAAGTCAGAATGTCGTCGACGTATTCGTTCTGCTTGTCATTGAGCTCGCCGAATAGTTTTTCCTGCAGGACTTCCGAGAAGCCGATGATGGCATTGAGCGGGGTGCGCAGCTCATGGGACATATTGGCAAGAAATTCCGACTTGTGCTGGCTTGCGATTTCAAGCTGTTTGCTCTTGGCTTCGAGTTCGCGGAACAGCCGCGCGTTGTGGATCGCCAGCGCCGACTGCGTCGCAAAGGTCTGCAGGAGATTGACCACTTCGGCTTCAAACTCGCCCACTCGCCGCCGCCACACCGTGAGCCCGCCCATAATTTGCTGCTCGCGCAAAATCGGAACCGTAATCAGCGATCGATAGCCCAATCGATTCAGCACTGGCCTCACGCGCGTAACCATTCCCTCCCGCTCCTGCAGGGTGTCCGGGATTTGCACCGGCGCGCGACTGCGCGCCGCCTGGCCCGTTGCGCCTTCGCCGATTCGTATCCGCGCGGTCTTGAGCGCTTCGACCGCCTCAGCTTCCATTCGGTGGCTGGCGCGGAGATTAAACTCCTCGGCTGCTTCGTCGTATTCATAAATGACGCCCCCCTCGGTCCCCGAAAGATCGACCGCCCGCGACACGATGGTTTCCAACACCTCGTCCAGATCGAGCGTCGAGCTCACCGCCTGTCCGACCTCGCTAAGCGCCTTCATTTCCTCGACCGATTCCACCAGCTCACGCGTCCGGTCTTGCAGTTCGTTGAACAACCGCACGTTCTCGATGGCAATGACCGCCTGATCGGCGAACGTCTTCAAAAGAGCTATCTGCTTGTCTGAAAACGGGCGGGCCTCCAGGCGACGGATCACGATGTATCCGATCGCGTCTCCTTCGCGAAGCAAGGGCGTCGCCAACAGGGTTTTGATGCCTACTTCATGGCTTAACTTCCAGCTTTCGGGAAATTCGCTTTGAACCGCCGGAGCGAACGTGTCCGGAATATGGACCGTTTGTCGATCCAGGATGGCTCTTCCTCCCGCCAAACCGCGAATGATCGGTCGGCCTTCTTCGATCTGCGGACTCGGAATCGATCCGTATTGAGCAGCGAATCGGACCCGATCGCCATCCACACGCCATATCTGCGCATCGACAGCGTCGCAGAGCCGAGCAGCGCGTTCGGCCACAATATCCAGTACCGGCTGAATGTTCGTAGGCGAGCTTGCAATGACACGAAGAATCTCGCTCGTGGCGGTCTGCTGCTCCAGCGCCTCAGTGATTTGGCGGTTGCGCTCTTCCAATTCCTTGAACAAGCGGACGTTTTCGATGGCAATCACTGCCTGACTGGCAAATGTTTCAAGAAGTTTGATTTGTCTGTCCGAGAACGGGCGCACCTCGGTGCGCCTGATATTGATTTGGCCGATGGGCACGCCTTCCCGAAGCAT